>Ga0209812_10000131_pt1 | contig 69159 bp, 60 predicted proteins | sample JI71714BDNA_FD_187502 | JGI IMG/M metagenome (GOLD analysis project Ga0209812, IMG submission 187502) | Wastewater effluent complex algal communities from Wisconsin, to seasonally profile nutrient transformation and Carbon sequestration -... | ecosystem: Engineered > WWTP > Effluent > Algae... | reverse complement strand
TCACCGAGGAGATGACGGATGCCACACAACAGAGAGATATGATAGAGTTAATAGAGACGATTATTGTGTATAAGTTTACCAAGAAAAGTCGAGAGGAGATAGAAGCTATGTTAGGTTTAGGTGATTTACGGCAAACACGGGTTTATCAAGAAGCTTTGGAAGAAGGCGAACTTAAAGGTATGTTAAAAACTGTACCTTTGATGTTTAAATTGGGTGCTACTGTGGAACAAATAGCAGAGACATTAGGTTTGAAGGTAGAAGATGTGCGAAAAGCCGCCCAAGAAAATTCTACTAATTGATGGGTTGATACTATTGTTTGACAGCCATTGCCTGTGCTTTTTTGTTAATAATTAAGAGAAAGCCGATACGGTTTCTCAAGGGAATGCCGATACGGTTTCTTCAGAGAATGCCGATAGGGCTTCTCAAGGGAATGCTGATCAGTTTCTCAAGAGAAGCGCGATCGCGCATTAATTTTCCATCAAACCGTATCGCGCTTCTTTAACCAAACACAGAATTCAGAAGCGCGATCGTGCCTTAATTTCCCATCAAACCGTATCGTGTTTCTTTTTACCACTCGTTAACTCGGAATTGAGAAGCGCGAGCGCTATAATTCCAGATAGCGCTGCAAAATCTCTTGAGCTTGGGAAAATAGCTCCGATTCCAATTGGCCGACTTGTTGTACTAATCTCGTTTTGTCGAAAGTCATGGGATCGACACAGACTAGCAAACTGTCTGCATCTAAACCATTTTGTGGGGATGCCGATACTAATATCACAGCAGCAGAAATCCGAGGATCGTGAGGACGAGCAGAGGTAAACGGCAAAACTGTAACTTTACTGCGTCGCTCGTTGAACAGCGTACCAGAAATGACCAACGCAGGTCGCGTTTTGCGTATTTCTGTTCCTACTGACGGATCGAATCTCGCGATCCAGATGCTTCCCAGTCGGTAATCGCTTGAGTTTGCCATTCCTCATCCCATCCTAAATCGAGTTCGTCAATTAGCTTGCAAGCTTCTGCTAAAGCTTGGTTTTCTTGCTGTTTTCGCCATTGTTGTAAAAGAGATTCTATCAGAGCATTGGGGTTTTGCGCTTTTTGATTGACGTAGGTAAGTAAGTCATCTGGTAAGCTGATAGAGATGTTGCTCATTGGCTAATCAGAATAATTTGTTGTACTTATTTTAGCAATAATTGGCCTTAGTGATAATTTTTGTTGGTCGGATGCAACAACGAAACCGTATCGCGCTTCATTTCCCATAAAGGGCGATCGTGTGTCTAAATTACCTTAGAAAACGCGATCGTGCTTTTAATTATCCCATAAAAGCCGATGCTGCCTTAATTTCCCCTGAAACCCTATCGACTCCCCCTTTGCTCAAAACTGTGGTAAAATGTTCCGAAAAATTCTAATGATTCCAGAAATTGCGTGAAAACAGATCCCATCTTTTATCGAATATTTCTATGTTTTCCGGGTATCTTTTTTGAATTGATTAACCAATCCCCGGAATTAGCCAAGGTTTATCAATTTTCCGCCGTAGAAGTCAAACAACTCTCTTTTCGCCTAGATGGAGTTTTTTTACCTAAACCAGAAGTCGATGAACCCATTTATTTTGTCGAAGTCCAGTTTCAAGTAGATCCCAATTTTTACTCTCGATTCTTTTCGGAAATTTTTCTATACCTCGATCAAACCCAACTGAAAAATGATTGGCGAGGAGTGGTGATTTATCCGACGAGAAGTGTGGAATCAAGGGAGACTGGGCGCTATCAGGAATTACTGAATCTTCCGCGAGTGCGTCGCATTTATTTAGATGAGTTTGATGTCACAGAGCCCTCTATTGGGATCGAAACGATAAAATTAGTAGTAGAATCAGAGGAGAGGGCTGTAACAAAGGCGAAGGCGTTGATTGGGCAAGTCACCGAGGAGATGACGGATGCCACACAACAGAGAGATATGATAGAGTTAATAGAGACGATTATTGTGTATAAGTTTACCAAGAAAAGTCGAGAGGAGATAGAAGCTATGTTAGGTTTAGGTGATTTGCGACAAACACGGGTTTATCAAGAAGCTTTGGAGGAAGGAAAACGTGAAGGTAAGTTAGAAACTGTACCTTTGATGTTTAAATTGGGTGCTACTGTGGAACAAATAGCAGAGACATTAGGTTTGAAGGTAGAAGATGTGCGAAAAGCCGCCCAAGAAAATTCTACTAATTGATGGCTTGATGCTATTGTTTGATAGGAATGACGATCGCGTATTTGGCTAATAATTCCAGCACGCGATCGCGAAGCATCTGCCCTTGGCAGAATCGCGTCTGTTTTCCTTCCCTCTTTCATCTGTGTTTATCTGCGTTTATCAGCGGTTTCACAAGATAGAATCTTAGCTATGACTGCACTATTAAATATTAGGAAAAACCCAACCTATCAGATATTGTAGGTAGGGCTTTTATTTAAGAATAAAAATTTTTAATAAACCGCAGATAAACGCAGATAAACGCAGATATCATTTCCGCTTAAATTAAGGGAATTAAAGTAGGGGCAGGTTCCCCAAAAACTGCAAGAAAATCGATACTTCCAGAAAACCCGCCCCTATTTTAATTACAGAATCCCTTCTTTTTTCGCCATCGACACCATCAGATCGACAACACGACAAGAATAACCCCACTCATTGTCATACCAAGAAACAATCTTGAAGAAATTAGAATTTAACTCAATTCCCGCACCCGCGTCAAAAATACTAGAATGGGCATCACCGGTAAAATCAGAAGACACAACTTCTTCTTCCGTATAACCTAAAACTCCCTTTAATGCACCTTCCGACGCGGCCTTCATCGCGGCACAAATTTCTTTATAACTTGTCGCCTTGCTAGTACGGAAAGTTAAATCCACAACCGAGACATCAGGAGTGGGCACTCGGAAAGCCATTCCCGTTAATTTACCTTTTAATTGAGGTAACACCAAAGTAACAGCTTTCGCGGCTCCCGTTGACGCGGGAATAATATTTTGGGTGGCACCGCGTCCTCCCCGCCAGTCTTTCTTACTTGGGCCATCGACTGTCGGTTGTGTTGCCGTCATCGCGTGAACTGTTGTCATTAACCCCTCTTCTAAGCCAAAGTTATCATCAATAACTTTCGCGACGGGTGCGAGACAGTTTGTCGTACAACTGGCATTCGAGACAACGATATCCTTACTAGGATCAAAGGTATGATGGTTTACCCCAACCAGGAAAGTCGGAACTGTATCAGGGGTTTTGGTGGGCGCGGAAATCACAACCCGCTTCGCTCCCCCTTCAATATGTTTGCGAGCACCATCAAAATCGGTAAATAATCCCGTGGATTCTACCACATAGTCAGCCCCTAATTTGCCCCAAGGTAATTCCGTGGGGTTTCTGACTGATAGACAGGGGATAAAATGACCATCAATGAGAATACCGTCTTCTTTTGCTTCCACTGTCCCCGGATAAACCCCGTGAGTTGAGTCGTATTTGAAGAGATACGCGAGGTTATCCGGGGGTACTAAGTCATTAATTCCCACAAATTCGACATCAGGGTTTTTCAAACCCGCACGGAGAACTAAACGCCCAATGCGCCCAAACCCATTAATGCCTACTTTTAAAGCAGCCATGCTTAAATCTCCTATGGTTTTCTTTGTTACTCGCTCTCTCACGAGTATTCGCTTAGAGGGTAACATGATTTTTCGACTCTGGGAATGTTTCTTTTTGATTTTTTAATAAGTGTCGCTCTGATTTCATGATTTTTTGAAGATCATTGCTATCCTTGCCCCCTTTACTGTCTTAATCTTAATTTTTCTTTATTCTCTTTTCCTGAAAAAGTCAATCAATTTTGACAGTTTTATATTTTACTTCATCTTTTAACGTTTCGACAAACTTAATAACATACAACATTTTGGGAGACTTGGGAATTTCTTAAGGAAAATTTAAAATTAAGAGGCGATCCGAGTGCAGAACCATTAAAAGTCTTATATTACCAATAAGGGACTCTCCGGAAAGGATCGCGCTCTTTTTCTGAGAGTTTATGAAAAAAATTGATAAAAGGTAATATTCTTAGTGATGATTTTTGGAGAAGTTATGTTAGACTCAGAAAAAATAAAGCTCCCCTAAGAGATATGATCCTAAACAAATTGTAAACAACGTTAGGAAACTTATGAGCAAACGCAAAAGAATAGGAATTTTAACAAGTGGTGGTGACTGTCCGGGTCTTAATGCTGTGATTCGTGCCGTAGTCATTCATGCCACACAAAGTTATAATTGGGAGGTGTTGGGGATTCCCTATGCCACACAGGGATTATTAGAAAGAAAATGTTTTCCCTTAAATGCACATGGCATGGATTTACATGGTATTGACCCTTTATTAAATATGGGTGGTACTATTTTGGGTTCAATTAATAAAGGTCAAACCCTCGACGAAGCTGATGAAATCATTACGAATTATCATTTGATGGGGTTTGATGCACTAATAGCCATCGGTGGTGAGGGCAGTTTGGCAATTCTTCAACAATTAGCCCAAAAGGGCAATTGGAAAATGGTTGGTGTTCCCAAAACTATTGATAATGATGTCGCGTTTACGGAGCGAGCCGTCGGTTTTGATACCGCGGTGAATACGATTACCGACGCGATGAATCGTCTTACCTTTACCGCGGCGAGTCACGATCGCGTGATGGTTGTAGAAGTGATGGGTAGAGATGTGGGACATTTAGCACTACACGCGGGAATCGCGGGGGGAGCCGATGTTATTTTAATCCCAGAAATACCTTACTCTTTAGATGGAATTTGTCAGAAAATTCTGGATTTACGCGAGCAATGGGGACGCAAATTTGCCTTGGTGGTAGTAGCAGAAGGGGCAAAAACATTACAAGGAGAAGCTCGTTCTTATACGGACGCGTTTGGGGAGGTTCGTTTACGGGGAATAGGTGAGTATATCGCCGATCAAATTGCTAAATGTAGTAAAGCCGAAACACGGGTAACAGTATTAGGTCATGTTCAAAGGGGAGGAATGCCCAGCGCGTTAGATCGTATCGTCGCGACTTCTTTTGGTAAAGCCGCAGTTGATTTAATCGCGGCAGAAAAATATGGTTTAATGGTGACTTGGCAAAACGGGAGTGTTAGTGAAGTTTCCTTAGCTGATGTTTTTACCCATAGTCCCATGCCTGTTGATCCTAATGGGTTTTTATTACAAACCGCGATCGGTTTGGGAGTGTATGTTGGTGAATTAGATCATCCCAATTTCTCGCCGTCAACGGCTCGCTGTATTGTCACGGTTTGATTATACCATAAATTAAGAATATTTACGATCGCGTTTTTTCTGGGTGCAGACAACGCGATCGTATTTTTTATTTTTTTACAAATATTTACAAAAAACAACTGAAATTAGAATTTTTGTGATTTTCCTGACAAACTCAAATTCCTTAGCTAAAATGATGATTAAAGGCTTTAAAGCCTCTAAGTTTAATTACCTAACCCCGATGTTTGCGCCTGAATAGTTTTTTATGAGACCCCTTAATTATTTCCCCATAGTCAATTTCTCAAAAACATAACAGCCATGTTGAAAATTACCCAGGCACCAAATACCCCCGTAAAACAGCAACAAAAGTTAGTGATCATGGGAGTTGCGGATACGACGATGGCGGGAAAACATCTCGCGTTAGCCATTGATGATACTTTGAAAATGGTCGGCCCCGTTGTTCATGCTAACGGCAGTTGGCATATTGATTTAGCCTTCAATAAACCGGGGAATCATTATCTGGCGATCGCGTTAGAAAAAGACAGTGTAAAAATCCCGATTTTGGTGGAAGATAATTCCCCCCCACCCCCACCCCCTTTGAACCCAGCAAAAACCAACTCTCTTTCCTTAGAAAAATTAGTGAGAGAAGCCTATGAAAGTAATTATTCAGATGTTCATTTAGCCGTAGGAAAAGCACCCCGTTTTCGCCACAAAGGTCAGATAGAAATTACGAAATATCCCGAAGTTGATAACACAACATTTTTAAATTGGTTACGCGAATTAATCCCAGAAGAGGATATTCAAGAATTTAAAAATCGCTTAGACTTGGATGGTGCAGCCCAGTATGATTTTGCTCGTGTGCGCTTTAATTTATTTACTACTATGACAGGAATGGCGATGGTTTTGCGTCTCATTCCGATGCGAATCCCCACCTTAGCGGAGTTAAGATTACCCGAAGTGTTGGAAAAGATTTGTAAGTATCAAAAAGGCTTAGTTTTAGTCACCGGCCCAACGGGTTCAGGGAAATCAACCACCCTCGCGGCTATGATTAATCACATTAATCACAATCTGCCCAAACATATTATCACAATTGAAGACCCCATCGAATTTATCCATAAGGATCTTAAATCCTTAATTAGTCAACGGGAAGTCGGGATTCATACTCAGCAATTTGAGAATGGTTTAAAAGCCGCGTTACGCGAAGATCCTGATATTATTTTAATTGGGGAAATGCGCGATCGCGAAACGATAAATATCGCGATTAAAGCTGCCCAAACAGGGCATTTAGTCTTTGGAACTTTACACACCAACAGTGCTGTCAAAACTATTGAAAGAATCCTTAATCTTTACGAACCCCAAGAACAAGAACCCATGCGATCACAGATCGCGGAATCTCTCGCGGCTGTTATTTCTCAAGGATTAATTCGTACTATTGATGATAAACGCGCCGCGTTTCACGAAATCCTCATTAATACAAACACCATGCAAGAGTATATCAAACGTAATGATGTTGAGGAATTGGAAGAAATGATCAGAAAAGACTCTTACGAAGGAATGTGTACCATTAATCAATCATTATATGCACTTTATAAACAAGGTCGTATTAGTGAAGAAATGGCCTTAGAATCATCCGATCGCGCTAATGAATTATCAACTATGTTCCGCACTGGTTGGTAATAACAATTAAGGAAGAGGGAAGAGGGAAGAAGGAAGAGGGAAGAAGGAAGAAGGAAGAAGGAAGAGGGAAGAAGGAAGAAGGAAGAGGGAAGAAGGAAGAGGGAAGAAGGAAGAAGGAAGAGGGAAGAAGGAAGAGGGAAGAAGGAAGAAGGAAGAAGGAAGAAGGAAGAAGGAAGAAGGAAGAAGGAAGAGGGAAGAAGGAAGAGGGAAGAAGGAAGAAGGAAGAAGGAAGAAGGAAGAGGGAAGAAGGAAGAGGGAAGAAGGAAGAAGGAAGAAGGAAGAAGGAAGAGGGAAGAAGGAATCTTTCTCAATCCCTAATCCCTAATCCCTAATCCCTAATCCCTAATCCCTAATCCCCAATACCTAACACCTAATACCTTATTAACCATTATTATCAGGCTGATGAATGGGAATTTCAATAAAAAATTGGGTTCCTTCTCCGGGTTGAGAAGTACAACGGAAACTTCCCCCATGTTTTTCAACGACAATTTGATAACTAATCGATAAACCTAAACCCGTTCCTTTGCCGACAGGTTTAGTTGTATAAAAAGGATCAAAAATACGTTTTATTACCGTTTCTGGCATTCCTAAACCATTATCACTAATGGTGATTCTTACCCAATTATTTTCTATGATTTCTGTGTTAATTTTAATAGTTGTTTGACTATTCGTTTTGGTAAGTTTTTCCTGATTTTCTGCCATTTCTAAAGCATCAATACTATTACTTAAAACATTCATAAATACCTGATTCAATTGTCCGGCATAACACTCGACTTTTGGTAAATTACCATAGGCTTTAATAACCTGAATAGCAGGAAAATCGCCCTTTCCTTTTACGCGATGATGCAAAATAAATAAAGTATTATCTAACCCTTCATGAATATCAACAGGTTTCATTTCCGCTTCATCTAAGCGGGAGAAATTTCGTAAAGATAACACAATTTCACGAATGCGATTAGCACCTAGTGTGATCGAGGATAAAATTTTAGGCAAATCATCCGCGATAAAATCTAACTCAATTTCCTCAGCTTCATCCACAATTTCGGGATGGGATTCTGGGTAATGTTTTTGATACAATTCTAATAAATTCAATAAGCTTTTTGAGTATTCCTTAACATGAGAAAGATTGCCATAAATAAAATTAACCGGATTATTAATTTCATGGGCAATTCCCGCAACCATTTGACCTAAACCAGACATTTTTTCTGTTTGAATTAGTTGACTTTGCGTTCTTTTTAAATTATCAAAAGCTTCGGCTAATTGTTGGGCTTGTTTTTGGGTTTGATTCAGTAATTCCGCTTGTTGGAACGCGACACCTAATTGAACTCCAATTTGCGTCATAAATCGAATTTCTGACTCTTCCCAATGACGGACTCCTGAATGTTGATACGCAGCCAATAATCCCCAAAGATGAGAACCGACAAAAATCGGAGCAATTACTTGAGATTTAATCTGAAATTGCTCTAAAATATCAATGTGACATTGGGCAAAACCCGCTTGATAAATATCATCCACGGCAAAGGTTTCATTATTACGGTAACGTCCCCCTTCAGTTTCTTGTAAATAAGTATCATCCCAAACGGTTTTTACTCCTAATGTAATCACTTTCGCCCAATCAGGATTTGCCGCTTCGTAATCACTGACAAATTCTCCCCCCCAGTCCTCACTAAAGCGATATACCGAAACGCGATCGGCTTTCAATAATTGACATACTTCTTCAGTGGTTGTCCGAAAAATGGTCTCAACATTTAAGGATTGTCGAAATTTTGTGACCACTTCAAATAAAGTCTTTTGTTGTTCGCTTACTCTTTTTAGTTTATCGGCCTGTTTCTGGGTTTTTTCTAATAACTCTGCCTGTTGTATCGCGACTCCTAACTGGGTACAAATTTGCCGGATAAAGTTAATTTCTGAGTCCTGCCATTGCCGATTTTCTGAACATTGATGCACACAGAGTAATCCCCAAAGTTCCTCCCCTTGCATGAGAGGCACGACTAAATGTGCTTTGATTTGGAAGGGTTTTAATAATACCAGGTGACAATCCTGTAAACCCGCGTTTTCTATATCAGAAATAGCATGAACTCTACCCTGACAATATTGGGTGACATATTTTTCGGCAAAACAGTGATCGGAGACAGTTATTCCGAGAATTGAAGGGTATTCAGTTTCTACATCTTCGGAGATCACTTCACCTTCGTTATAATTAGAAGTGTGAATAAATCGAAAAATTGCGACTCTATTGGCTTTGAGTGCTCGCCGGACTTCTTGGGCTGTTCTACTAAAAATTGTTTTTAAATCGAGAGATTCTCGAATTTTAGCAACTACATTAAATAAAATGCGCTGTTGTTCGGCTTGTTCCTGTAATTTACCCGTCCTTTCTTCGACTTGTTGTTCTAACGTTGTGTTTAAACCTTGCAATTTTTGGTGCATTTCATATTGTTGAATTGCCGTAGAAAAATGATTTCCTACTGTTTTTGCCAGAGAAATTTCATCGGCTGTCCATTGATGGACTTGTCCTAATTTTGACTCCCTCCAAACTTCAAAGGATAAACGGGGTTGTTGTTGACGTTGATCGGGATCAATTTGACCCGCCCATAATTTTTCTGTATCAATAGCATCACGGAAAATGCTTAAATAACCCAATACTTGCTGGCGATTTTGAAGGGGTATCATTAAAAAGCCCCTAATTGTAGTTAGTTTGAATACTGGTTGTAAGGTTCGTAAATTCGGGATTTCATAAATATCAGATATTGCCCAAAATGGCTGGTTATTTGATTGAAAATGCTCTTGCCAAATACTATACTCTTCTAGTTGTTTATAGCGATAGTTTTCCGCAAATATTGGTTGTTTTCCGTAGGTATAAATCTTGGGTTCGTTTTCTCTTTCCTCAATTCCCCGAATATATAATCTTCCACCGCAACCTTGCAACCCGACAACGGCTTTTTCTAACGCGACTTCTAATTCAATAGTCGATAATGAATCAAGGAGACTTGCTATTTGATTAATAGTTTCTTCCCTTTTGGCTTTTTCCCAGGCTTGGAGCAGGAGAATAGATTGCGCGATCGCGACGGATAATTGATCCACAACCATTTGTAAACCCTGGAGTTTGTCTTCTGGAATTACCCGTGACTCGGCATGATGAGAAACTAATAAACCCCAAAGTTTGCCGAGATGAATAATGGGTAAGACAACGGAAGATTTTACACCCATCGCGGTTAAATATTCGGCATGACAGGGATCTACCGGACGAAAACGAATATCCTCAAATAAATTATTTCCTATTTCTGTTTTCTCTAAACCACTTTGGGCAATTTGCCGAGAGTCAACATCAACTATCGAACGAAGTTGCGCTTTCACAAATAACTCTCGTGTGGAAAGGGGAATATCATCCGCGGGAAAATTTAACCCTAATAATGATGGTAAACGTCCCGCGTCTATAGACTCTGCAATGACTTTTCCACTACTGTCTGGATTAAACTGATAAATCATTACCCGATCCGTTCCCAAAAAACTACGTACTTCTCCTACCGTTGCTTTGAGAATGTCTTGTAATTCTAGCGATTGACGGATGCGATCGGTAATCCGATGTAGTAAACTAGCTTGATCTAAACTGATTTTTAATTCTTGTACCGTTGTCCGGTTCATTTGCTATCCCTAAAAAACTCTTGCAAAATTTCATCTAATTTCCATTCTATCATGTTGTGTCGTCATCGGTATTTGGGAATACTCATCATTTCTTTATAAAACGTAATAATGGGAGAGATGTGATCGCTCCTGTAATAACATGATTAAAACTAGGTTCATAATAAAATTAGAGAAAAAGGTGCATCTCGAACAGTTTTGAACGCAATTTTTACCCCCATGAAATATTGCTCTATTGATTGATTATCACAGAATCTATCTAATTTTCAACGATGTGATTTCCGTAATAAATACTTCACCAAGGCCATCTTGTTATTTATGATATGAAGAGGATAATACTATCTTTTTTCTCTGATAATCTTCAGCCTAAGTTAACTGATATTAGCTTTTTCAACTAAGGGCAAAATAGGTGAAAATTCTGCCTGATTAAGGGTAGCAAAATAAAGCTCTACTTCTAAATCTGGATAACGGTTACGAATTGATTGATAAGCACGAGACAAATAATCTGTATGAATTTCTAACTCTCGTGTGAGATCTTTACTTAAATCGGGATCAATCATAGTCGCGTAGGCACCACAATCTTGATGATCAATAATCAGCACTTTTTTGATCTGATGAAGTCGAACCGATATATCTAACTGATCCCAAAAGGCTTCTGCATCAGAAGGGTGAGGAAATCCGGCTAAAGCAAGAGAAGCACCTGCTAAAGCTGTCAAATCATACTGATTACGCAAGTTTTTTAACCCTAAAAACTTCCGCTCTACTGTCAAAAAACGAAAATCTATACAACTGAGAACTAATGCTTTTGCTTGATGGCTTTCTGCTCTGGCGGGTGCTGTTAATTGCAGCACACTTAACGCGACTGTTCCGGAAAGTAAAGACTTGAGAAAATGACGGCGACTCCCCAAGCAACATTGACAAAAAAGACCACGTTCGAGCTGATTTTTCTTGATAGTTTGATTCATTTAATCTGACTCTATTTAGGGAATTGTTGAAACGGGAGACTTTTGGGGATGTTTTTTCAATCACCAATTGTTTTGGGGATCGGTTCCTCAACTATTTTAATTAGAATAGCATGGAGAATTTCACTCAATCTCAAAGTTTTTTTCAATAGGGAAATATTACCTCCTAAATTCTGAGATAGTCGGCGACTGGAGATGGTATTATCTCCTGTTAATAAAATCAAAGGAACTAGGGCTGTTTCTGGATATTCGCGTAATTTTTTTAAGATGTCATCCCGTTTTAGAGAGGGCATATCGAGATTGCAAATAATTAAATCTGGGTATTGTTCCTTCGCTAAGTCTAACCCCATGAGGGCATTTTCCGCGGTAATGACATGAAAGTTATTACGTCTGAGAAATTGGCAGACGGAATACCGAAAAATGTCATCATCATCAATTATTAGAATGTTCTTCATCTGTTATTTATCCTATCATTTTGGGGAAACGAGAAACGCTTTGGTGGGGGCAACCACGAGAAACGCGATTTGGTGGGGCAACCACGGGGGGCGGTTGGGTAGGGGCAACCACGGGGGGCGGTTGGGTAGGGGCAACCACGGGGAGCGGTTTGGTGGGGGCAACCACGGGGGGGGGTTGGGTAGGGGCAACCACGGGGGGATTGCCCCTACATCATTCTGCTATAAATCAAGAGATTTTGACAGTATCCTTGGCTTTATTTTTAGTAAAGTCTGACAAATTGGGAGTGATAGATAAAATGGCAGCATCGGTAGTATCAAAACAATTTTCTGCGCCGATTTTTTCCAGAAATTTAGTACGGATTAGAAGCTCTTTCACTTCAGTTTGTAACCCCGTAAGAAGCAATCGACAATTGTGACGTTTTAAGTCATAGTAAATATCTTCTAATGCGACTAATCCTGTGATGTCCATATTCGGCACAAACCGCATCCGTAAAATAAGATATTTCACTTCCGGCTCATCCCGTAGGAATGTAACAAAGCGTTCTGCGGCCCCAAAAAATACAGGACCATCTACGCGATAAACCGCGATTTCTTTCGCTAATTCCAGAGGAATACCCGGAGGAAAAACTTCATTTTCTGGAACTTTGGCGAGGTTTAAATCACTCATCCGTTTGATGAACAAAGCACCCGCGGCTATTAATCCAATTTCTACTGCTAAAACTAAGTCAAAACAGATGGTGACAAACCAAGTGAGAATCATTACAGAAAAGTCCGCGTAGGTGGCTCTTACCAATAAGCCGATCGCGTCCCACTCAATCATCCTCGCGCTTACTACCATTAAAATACCCGCGAGTGCCGCGAGGGGAATTTGTGCGGCCAGGGGAGCTAAAGCTAAGACAATTATTGCTAACGCGACACCATGAATAACTCCTGAGAGTCTGGTTTTGCCGCCGGAACGGACATTAACCGCGGTACGCGCGATCGCGCCCGTCGCGGGAATGCCTCCAAAAAACGGTGCAACAATATTCGCCAACCCTTGGCCGATCAGTTCCCGATTGCTATTATGTTTTTCACTAACCGTCATACCATCTGCAACCACCGCGGATAACAGCGATTCAATACTACCTAATGCCGCGAGTGCTAAAGCTGGATTAATCAATTCTCGAATCAAACCAAAATCATCCCAGTGGGGAATGGTTTGGAAAATAGGTAAGGATTGGGGAATCGCGCCAATTTTGGGCACATCTAGATCAAAATAATACGCGATCGCGCTGGCAAGTATCAACCCCACCAGGGAACCCGGAATCACTGTTGTAATTCGAGGCCAAACCAGTTTGGTGACAATGACGATCGTCGCGATGCCTACAGCAGCCCAGTTAACACCTTCTAATTGAGTTAAAGTTTGCCACAGTGCGGGGAGAAAATGATCACTTCGTGGCAGTTGCAAACCAAAGAAATTATTAAGTTGGCCGCAAAAAATAATCACGGCAATGCCATTGGTAAAGCCTGCCGTGACGGGATAGGGGATAAATTTTACCAGTTGTCCGAGTTTGGCAATTCCTAGGGCAATTTGAATGATTCCCGCGATCACCCCGGCAAGCCAAACCTTTTCGATACCGTATTTCGCGACAATTCCTACCAAGATAACGGCCATCGCGCCTGTGGGCCCCGTAATCTGTACCGGGGAACCCCCCGCGATCGCGGCGACAATTCCCGCGACGATCGCGGTATAAAGTCCCGCTTTGGGATCAACTCCACTGGCAACCGCGAAGGCTAATGCTAAGGGTAAAGCCACAACCGCGGCCGTTAATCCCCCAGTGACATCGCCACGCAGGTTATATCGTGAAGGTGTTTCCATATTTTCTGCTACTGTCATTTTTTTTATCAATTCTGAGCCTCTTATTGCCCAATTACCAAGGCTTACAGACTTATTGCAGCTTTTCCAAGGTTGTCCGCACATCAACCAGATGGTTATTAAAAACCTCTAAAGCCGCGTCGAGCACTTTAAAAATGGACGGATCTCGCACCGAGTAAAAAACTTGATTGCCTTGCTTGCGAGTTTTTACCAGATTACGACTCCGCAACACCGCCAACTGCTGAGACACTGACGACGCATCCATCTCAAGCCACTGCGCGATGTCATTGACACTCTGCTCCCCCAAGCGCAAGGTATCGAGTATTAAAATCCGTGTCGGGTTGGAAAGCACCTTAAAAAAGTCTGCCTTGAAGTAGCTTGCTTGAAAGGGCATTTGAGTATCTATGTATCTTCAAAGTATTGCAGATAGTTTAGCACAAGCCCCAGAGCGTGTCAAGTAACAATATTTCTTCGTAGGTTGGGTTGAGGCACGAAACCCAACAACCATAAAAATCGTTTTTTAGGTTTGGCGAAGGTATTGAAGTGAGAAGGTTTCTTGCCTAAGTTACAGCACCCCCGAAGACGGTTAGCACAGGTAGGGGCGGGGGAGTCCACAGCTTCAATACCTAGGGGAAAAATGATGAAAACCCGCCCCCTCTTTTTTTAACCGCTCCTAAACGCAGATAAACACAGATTTGTCTTGGGAGCATTTCCTAGTTGTAAATTGGTAGTGGGAGCGTCTCGCTCCCGGCGGGATCGGGCTAGGGAGCGAATCGGGCTAGGGAGCGAATCGGGCTAGGGAGCGAATCGGGCTAGGGAGCGAATCGGGCTAGGGAGCGAATCGGGCTAGGGAGCGAGACGCTCCCACTAGAGTTTTTTTTTGCTTCTTTGAAATGCTCCCTTTGTCTTTCTTTGTGTCTTTGTGTCTTTGTGTTTCACTCTCATAACCCATCAATTAAATAGACAACAAATTAAATCACCCCTTAACACAGATAACCTGTTTCAAAGTAGTAACAACTTCCACTAAATCCGATTGTTGATTCATCACCTCATCAATCGGTTTATACGCGCCCGGAATTTCATCAATAATACCCGTATCTTTACGACATTCAACCCCCTGAGTTTGGAGAAGTAAATCATCAAGACTAAAAGTATTTTTAGCCATAGTTCGAGACATTAAACGGCCAGCACCATGAGCACAACTGCAATAACTTTTCGCATTACCTTTGCCTTTAACAATAAAAGATTTAGCCCCCATTGAACCCGGAATAATGCCATAATCTTCTTCGCGTGCTCTCACAGCACCTTTACGAGTCACATAAACTTCCTCGCCAAAATGCACCTCTTTTTCCGCATAATTATGATGACAATTCACCACTAAAAGAGGTTTAGTCGGTTTCCCACCTGCGAGATATTTCTCAATAATGCGCTTAAACCGTGCCAACATAATATCACGGTTAAACCGTGCATAATGTTGCGCCCATTGTAAATCATGCCAATAGGCATCAAATTCTTTAGTCCCCGCCACAAAGTAAGCTAAATCTCTATCAGGAAGGCTAATGTCAGCAAGTTTAGCTAATTCTTTAGCCGTGTCAATATGACATTGAGCCAACATATTACCAATGCCACGAGAACCCGAATGCAACATTAACCAGACATTATTTTCCGAATCTAAACAAACCTCGATAAAATGATTACCACCACCGAGAGAACCCATTTGTTTTAAAGCCTTCTTTTCGGCGTGTTTAACACCTGCATGAAGTTCTTTAAACTCACTCCATCCTTGCCAGTTATAGACATCTTTTTCAACGTCTTTATTTTCCCCAAAACCGACAGGAATAGCCCCTTCAATATCGAGGCGAATTTTTTTCATTTTTCCCTCTAATTGCTCGGCAGTAAAGGGCATTTTCACCGCGGCCATACCGCAACCAACATCGACACCGACAGCAGCGGGGATAATCGCTTCTTTTGTCGCAATAACCGAGCCAACTAAAGCCCCTTTTCCCAAATGAACATCAGGCATTAAAGCAACGTGCTTAAAGACAAAAGGTAAGGATGCCACATTACGAGCCATAAGGCTTTCTTTATGGCCAAGTGAATGATTTGCCCATGATAATACAGGGGTGGTTGTTGATAATTCTAAGTCTTGATAAGGCATAATTTAATTTGAGATAAAGAAGAAATAAGAAGGAAGCGGGAAGAAGGTTGACACCTAAGACTTAATAGCATTCATTTGACTTTAAGGATGAAAAGACGTAATTATACTATTGGGAAAAAGCTGTGGGGCTGGTTTTCAGAAACCGGGTTTCTTTGAGGCATTCTGCACTGAATGTTTTTTTTGACAAGAAACCCGGTTTCTTCATCAACACCTTCGCCAAATTTAGGGCGGGCACTCTTGCACCGCCCCTACACAGGATTTTCGGCGTTTTATCGTTTTTGGCGAAGGTATTGTTAATGTTTTGACATTTTCTCTATGGAATTTCCCTTTCTTTTCTTTCCTCTGTGCCCTTTGTGCCTTTGTGGTTTATCAAAAAACACACAACGACAATCGCACCATTAGATCAAAAAATAGAGACATGACTTTTACCCAGTGGTATTACCTCCAGAAACGGGGTTTCTGACTAATTCCTCACTGTGATACTCTCGACCGTAACACACTATACTACACTTGTCAAGCCAGGTCTAAAAATTCCAGACTTACCGCGTAGTCTTGGGGAGGGATAGAGTTCGATCGCGTATTGATGTCACCGTCTCTATCTAACCAAATAGCCTGCATTCCCGCGTTTTTTGCCCCTAAATAGTCAGCCTTAAAACTATCGCCAATATGTAACACAGTGTCAGGAGTACAATCATGTTTTTGTAACGCGGCGAGAAAAATATTAACATCAGGTTTCGCGAAACCCACCTCAGTAGAAATAGTAACTGACTTAAAAAAATGAGATAAACCGAGAACTTCTAATACAGGATAAAGACGAGAATCAAAGTTTGATAATACAGCTAATTCCCAACCTTGATTTTGCCATTTGGCTAAAGTTTCCTTGACTTCAGGATAAACAAACCAAGGCTCCGCGGTTTGAAAATAATCATAAAGTTCGACAAAGAATTGATCAAAATGGGTAAATTTTTCTAAGTATCCAGTGGTTTGAAAGGTTTCGCGCGCGATCGCGTACCACCAATCATATTCTTTTTGGGGAATATGGGAAACTTTAACACCCGGAAACGCCATCGGAGACGCGGTAAGAAAACTCTGAAAAAAAGCCTTATTTAAGATATCAGGAGGCGCACTGATACCAAATTTATTGGCAATTTTAGCATAAGATTCACCGACACTACCACGAACACCAAATAATGTACCCACCGCGTCTAAAAAAATAACTTTTAACATGATAAGAAGAAGGAAGAAGGAAGAAGGAAGAAGGAAGAAGAAAGAAGAAAGAAGGAAGAAGAAAGAAGAAAGAAGGAAGAAGGAAGAAGGAAGAAGGGAGGGGAGTATCCCATTGTGGTAAATTGGTAGTGGGAGCCTCTGGCTCCCTAGGGAACTCTTAGAGGGATGCTCCCCTATTAACTTGAGTGGCAAACCAAAGAAACCCGGTTTACTGTTCAATTTATTTACTTAAAAGCATCTCTTGAAAAGGTCGAGTTATCCAATTAAATGCTACCTTAATTTGATGATCTAAGGTGGGTAAACGATACAAATAAGCTAACCGTCGGACTAAATGGGCAAGGGGGCCATCAAGTTCAATCCCTAAACCTGTGAGAGTCGCGTTATCTGTTCCTAATGTCATCATTTCTCCCAAGGGAAAATAACGGAATTGTAACAGAGGCCGTCCTGTTAATGATGCCCAAATATTCCACGCGGTATAATCGGCTTGTTGAATTGCGACTTGTGCCGTTGCGGGTACTTGTTTTCCTTCGGCATCTTGACATTCGGCTAAATCTCCCAGGGCAAAAATCTCTGGATATTCCCTCACTTGTAAGGTTGAATTTGTGATAATTTGACCTCGTTTATTTTTGACAAAATCCAAATTTTCCACAAGGGGAGAAACTTGATTTCCTACAGTCCATAATACAATATCTACGGGTAAGGTGTCAAGTTGTCCTTTATAGAGGAGAGATATGGTATTTTCTGTAACCGATTGGACACTGGTTTCTAAATCCATCCATATATCTCTTTTTTCTAAGGCTTTTTTCGCTGTATCCCGGTTAAATTCGGAGGAATTTCGCAGAATCATGTTACTTTGTTCGATAATACGGATACGGGCTTTTTCTCCTACACGATCGCGTAATTTACAAGCTAATTCGACACCACTATAACCGCCACCGACGATCGCGAGTCTAATTTTTTCTGCGGGAGAAGCTTCTAATAATCGTAATTTTTCTTCTAACTGATAAGCATCGGGGATATCTCGGAACGCGATCGCGTGTTTTTCCGCGCCCTCAACTCCATTTAAGGGTGTTTTGCCACCCATTGAGAGAACGAGATAATCATAATTTAAGGTATTGTCGTTGTCGAGTTTAACTTTTTTGTCTTCTAAGTTAATATTTGCGACTTCTCCTTGAATAAAACGGATATTTGTATTAGCTAAAAGATCAGAATAGGGGGGTGAAATTTCCCAGGTTTCTAATTCTCCCGTTAATAATTCATAGAGGAGAGGGGAAAAGAGGAAGCGATCGCGTTGATCCACGAGAGTAATTTCTGGAGTTTCATGTTTGGCGAAAGGGAACTGACTTAAACGTAACGCGGTATAGAGGCCACCAAAACCTCCACCTAAGATGCAAATACGGGCTGGTTGTTTAGGGGTTGTCATAAAATTTAGAGCGTTTTGTTATGTCATTTTTTCTATCATAGCAAATTTTTTTCAATTTTGTATCTTTCCATGAGAGCAGAAACCGGGTTTCTTGGTGTCAAGGTTATCTCCCAGAAACCGGGTTTCTTAATCCGCTCCATCCCTGTGATATAATCGTCAATCAAGAAGGCGCGATCGTTTGTCATTCTATCTCATCATTTTACTATCAGAAACATTGTTTCTGGATATTTCATAAAAAGGGAAAAAATGATGTAATTAAAATCATAAAATCCCAGAAAAATTCAAAAAATTTGTGAAAAAATGACAGTATAATCATTAATATACCGTGTTTCCCGTTGAGAGATGAAACTTGTGGTACAGGCATCTTGCCTGTATTTACATTAAAAATGCTCTAGCAATAACAAGTTCTACCAAAGGAGTCGATAATCTACTTGCCTAAAGAATTTGGAGACTTTCAAACTCCTCCAGCCCTCGTGCAGGATATACTACACTATTTAACAGCTAATGGCCAAATATGGAATCGAGTGATTGAGCCCGCCTGTGGTTGTGGTAATTTTATCACGGGTTTGCTCAATCTTCCTAATCCTCCCCGTGAAATTCAAGGGATTGAAATTCAAGATTATTATGTAAAGATTGCCAGAAAGATGGCCGAAACTTCATCCACCAGTCATATTACAATTACTAAAAGCATTGTTTTTGATCTCGATTTTAAATTAGATTTTCAGTGGCAAGGAAACGGTAAACTTTTAGTGATTGGAAATCCTCCCTGGGTAACTAATTCCCAGCTAGGTACGGATGATAGTACCAATTTACCTAAGAAAAGTAATCTGAAAGGATTACGAGGTATTGATGCTCTAACAGGTAGTTCAAATTTTGATATTTCTGAGTACATTTGGATTAAATTACTCAGAGAATTAGCCGATCAACAACCAACGATCGCGCTCCTATGTAAAACCTCAGTAGCCCGTAATGTTCTTCAATTTGCTTATGGGAATCAGTTACCCATCAAAAAAGCAACGATTAGACTAATAGATGCAAAAAAATGGTTTCATGCCGCGGTAAGTGCCTGTTTATTTTGCGTGGAAATGGGGACAAAAAAAGGCAATTATCAAGCAGAAATTTATCGAGACTTTTCCGAAGTAGAACCTATTTCCAGAATTGGCATTATCCAGGGAAAATTAATTTCTGATATGGACTCCTATCAAAAATCCCAAGTCATCGAAGGAATTTGTCCTTTAACTTGGCGTCAAGGAATTAAACATGATGCCGCTTCCGTGATAGAATTAACCTCTGATTCCCAAGGATTTCTGAAAAATAAATTAGGGGAAACCGTCAACATTGAAGCAGAATATATCTATCCCCTGTTAAAAAGTTCAGACTTGTTTAATCAAGAAATAATTAATCCTCACAAGTACGCGATAATCACTCAAAAAAATCTCAAAGAAGATACCAATAATTTAGAGAAAATAGCACCTCAATTATGGACTTATCTCACCACCTATAAGACTATCTTTGATAAACGAAAATCATCCATCTATAAAAATCGTTCACAATTTTCGATGTTTGGCATCGGAGATTATACATTTTCCCTTTATAAAGTCGCGATTTCTGGTTTACATAAAATTCCTAAATTTCGCCTAGTGTCTCCAGTAAATAATCGTCCCGTTATGCTCGATGATACTTGTTATTTTCTTCCCTGTTATTCGCTCGAACAAGCAATTTTAATCACGACTTTACTCAATCACTCTCTCTGTCTTGAGTTCATTTATTCCCGGTTTTTCTCAGATGCTAAACGCCCTATCACTAAGAAACTATTGCAGTGTATTGACTTAACAGCTTTGTTAAGAAATGTCGATCGACAGCTTGTATTATCTGAGGTTGATTTGGAGTTTGAGCGTGTCTCTAAAATTTCAGAGTGTGAAAAACTTACCTTGTCATCTTCCTTAGAAAAACTGTTACTTCCCAACCTCAATGATACATTACTCTTTCCTTGACAAATTGACAATTGAACGCGGTGATCTCAAATAGAAGAATAAGCGAGGCTAATTTTGATGTTGGGAAAAAAAAGAAAATCCTATTTTAAGTATAACCACAAAGGCACAAAGGACACAGAGGAAAGAACAGAGAGTAGGGGAGCTTTCACAAGTACGGACTCTTTCACAAATATTCAGGCTATGTAGAGAAAACATCGGTGAAAGATCCCTACTCTTCATTTCTTAACCTCAAAGTGATGGAAAATTACTTTCTTTGTGTTCTTTGTGCCTTTGTGGTTCATTTTGTTTTTATCTAAAAAAATTACCAGTGCGTTGTATAATTAGCCACTTAGGTTAATTATAAGACGATCTTGCCTATCCGAGAAAAAAGTTATCTGATCAACTTCAAGGTGATAGAGAGCAGAGGGCAAACTCGGCCAATCCTATCGGCATTAAGCATGAAAGTTTTAGCTGAATAATTTGGGATGATTTGGGAGACGACAGACGCGGAAGAATGGATTAATAAACCTGATTATATTCCCCCATCGTCTCCCTTTTAATCAATGCTCTACGCGTACTCTTTCTGTTTGATTGCTTCCCTTTTTAACTCGACATACAACTGTTCTACTTGAGTAATATTATTACTCAATGTATAACGATCTAACACTCGTTGACGGGCTTTTTGTCCTAAAATTGTGGTAAACTCAGGTTGCTCCTGTAATACAGGCAAAAGTGTTTGTAATTGACTGGTTACTCGTTGGGGATCTAAGACAATTCCCGCACCGTCTTCTAACACTTCACCATCGGCTCCTGCATCCGTCGCGATACAAGCTAAACCACAAGACATCGCTTCTAATAATGATAGGGATAATCCCTCCACAAAGGATGGCAAAATAAAGACATCAGCCCCTCGCAGAATCTCAATTCGTCTTTCTTCATCACCGATAAATCCTAACCACAAAATCCCATCATCGGGACCATAAAACATTTGTAATGAGGATGTTAATGGGCCATCGCCTACTATTAATAAACGACTTTTTCTCCCCATATCGGCTTTTTTCCAAGCCTTTAATAAGGATTCTACATTCTTTTCCGGCGCGATCCGACCTTGATACACAAATACGCGATCGCATCCTAATTTAGCTTTTAACTCAGAGCCACCCGGAGAATATTTGAGGGTATCAACGCCATTAGGAATAATCGCGACTCGCTCCTCGGGAACGCCCAATTTGACCAAAATATCTCGCTGAATATTCGAGAAAACAATCACCGAGGTATAATTGGCCAAAAAAGGCGCGTATAACTGATACATTAACTGTTGTGTACCCGAAGTCAAATTACGGACTTTCCGATCAAAAGGCGGGTGAAATGTCGCGATTAAAGGCAAATTTAATTCTTCACAAATTTCTGGCAAATGCAGAAAATCAAGGGGTGAAAGTGTTAAGGAAGCATGAACTAAATCCGGTTTTAAACGGCGTAATGCCTTCTCTAAAACTTTACTCGATTTAAAAGTGGGAATGGTATAAATTTGGGATTTATAAAGACAGGGAAGAGAAACTTCTTTCATAGAAGATTCCCCCGTTCCCGATCCCCATTTCCCATTATTGAGACTCCATTCCGGTTTGCTTTCGGGGTTAGGTGCTTCTTGGGCAAAATGTAAGAAACTCACCCGATGACCCCGATCTAATAAAGCATTTGTCACTTCTCTTGAATAAGTGACATTACCGCAAAACGGTGATTTTTTTCCCAGCCACGCGATGTGCATTCCAGTTAATAATAATTGGTTATCAATCTGTTTTGCTTTACTTTACTATGAATCGCGGAAAATGTACCAGGAGAGAATACCGCCCACGATCGCGCATCCGCCCAACCCCACAAACACGGTAGGTAAACCGAAAAAGGTTTCCGCGACACCCGCCAGGGCCAAAGGTAAACTCAGGGCAATATTAACGGCATTATTCTGTAAGCCAAAGACTTTTCCTCGCATTTCTTCAGGGGTTTCTCCTTGAATTGTGGTTTGCATCGGAACCCCCACAAGAGCCGCGAATACCCCTAATAAAGTAATTAAGAGGATAGTTAACCCTAATTGATGGGTAGAGATAGACAAAAGCATCAAAGAAGCAGCAACACCGATCGATCCCATTAAACTTAATTGAGTATGGGAGAACTTATGGCCCAAATAACCCACCAACGTCGCGCCTAGAGCCATTCCCACACCCGTCGCGGCTAATAAAAACCCAAATTGAGAGGCCTTCATCCCAGGTAATAATTCAGCCAGACGTACCGCCAATACAGCCAACGCGGCAAAAATGGAAAAGAGAATAATTAACTGAATTAAGGCATTTCGGACATGGGGATGATCTTTGATATAGCGTAAACCTTCGCGTAAATCTGCTAAGGGATGGGGCGGTTCGTGTTCTGGGATACCGTTTTTTTCGCCTGTGTTGAGTAGTATCAGCAAAATACCCGCGATCGCGTAACTCCCTCCCACCACCAATTCCTTACCAAACCCAATACCTCCACCTAACCTATTAACGATCGTATCAGCCAAAGCCAAGAGAGGTTCCCCCACCGCAAACCCAATAATGACAGAACCCATCATGGTTGTGGTATAGAGAGAATTAGCCGATAACAGATGAGGTTTTTCCACAACTAAGGGAATAGCCGCTTGCTCCGCGGGAGCAAAAAACTGAGTTAAAGTCGAAACCAGGAAAGTTACCAGCAGTAAAAAACAGAACCCCAAAGGTAATTTACCCAATCTCACCCCCGTCGATAACCACAATAAGAGGGGCACACTTAACACCAACCCCCCCCGTAAGAGGTTTGTTACCACTAAAACGCCCTTTTTGGACCAGCGATCGACAAAAACACCCGCGGCTGCGCCAAAAAGAACCGCGGGAATAGTAGAAGAAATCATAATCGCCGATACCCAACCGCTAATGGGTTGATCTTCCCCTTGAAAGTGAGTCGCGATCAACGCGATCATTAATACCAGATAGACTTTATCCGCCAATTGGGAAAAAATTTGACCACTCCACAGAGCCAAAAAATTCCGATTGCGTAAAACTGGCAAAAAACCTCGTTGCGTCGGCATATCATCAGGGGGAGGAGAAGAAACATGATTATTTGATAAAGCATTTTCCTCCTTGGGAAGTACAAGAGCAAGGGTAGGAGAATCCTCCTCTGGGTAATTCCCCTCAACTCCCAATTCTGGGATAATGTCAGATGGCTCTATGGCTGTGTGTCTCCCATTTACCGAGGGTGGTTGATCAGAAGTAATGACAGATTGTATATCTGTGTCTGTGACATTGCTCGATTTTGGCTCAGATGTGAGGGGAGAGTCTTCATCCATCATCGGATAGTTTAAAGGCACAAGGGACTTTTTCAAATCAGAATCAGACAATTGCATCATATAAGGGGGGTAGCCAGGGATAAGGAGATTTGGAGATTGGGGGTTAGATCCTAGTTCAACTTTACCCCGTTTCATCATTGTGTAACTTTTTATGAATTTTTCTCTAATCTTGGAGAAATCTTTTTGGGCAATCTCTGTGCTATCGGTTGGGTTGATACGGTTAGTACCCAACTTTAGGGCAAAATTACTAAACTCAACTTATTAGAGAGAGAGGAGAGGGGCGCGTTTACTGGGCTTTTGGCTTCTCCTTAAGATATTGGCAACCCGCCCATAGAGCAGCACTGATGACTTTCTCCCATAGGGTTTCTCAATAAGTTATGGGTTTTATGAGGCCACAAAGGCACTAAGACACTAAGAAAGAGATGTCAGAGCAACATCAGACGCGATCGCGCTTTCTTTCATCTGTGTTTATCTGCGTTTAGGAGCGGTTAAAAAAAAAGACCGTATCGCGCTCAGAAACAAGGTTTCGGGGCGGGTTTTCCAGCCTGTCTGTTTGGTGGCATAGATATGGGCGAACCCGCCCCTACAGGCTCACCGATCGCGCTCTTTCACCCGGTTTGAATAAGACACTAAGAAATAAAAATAAGAGCTAAATCAGACGCGATCGCGCTTTATTCCCCCTTCTTTCATCTGTGTTATTTAGCTGTCAATCATCAACTATTTATTCTGGTTGTGCTTCAGTCTTGATCTCGGTGTTTTCCTCTTAAAAAATTTGAGTTTAGTTTGATGTATTCTTGAAATACAGGATTGAGGAAAAATCGCGATCGCGCTTCTTTTTGGACTTTTTCGAGTAAGCCGCGTCGCCCTAAAGATTCGATGGCTTGCCAAATTTCTGATTGGGATAATTGACTATCGGTAGGTTTTTGGGAAATATCTACGGGTTCATTTTGATGGGCTAACCAGTGACTTACTTTTTTTTCTGACTCGGATAAACGCTCTAGGTGCGTTTCTAAAAGGGGTTCTATGTCCCCTAAATAGATGTTATTTCTCTCGGCTAAAAATGGGGATACGTTGCCGTCAAATAGTTCTAATATGGTTGAGGAGATGATGTTTAACCAGGAGGGATGTCCTTGATAAAGGGTGATTAATTCTGACCATTTTTCTGAGTCGGTTAATCCTTTTTCTTTCAGGATTTCTTGAGCGGTTTCTCCTAAACCTTTGAGATGTAAGGAGCGAGTCGGTCGGTTTTCCCCTTCTAATGTCGTGATTTGTTTAAGTTTTTCCCAACTGAGGAGGATGACACAACTCTGATGGGAGGATGTGGCAATTTGTTTGATAAATTGACCATAATCTTGATATTCTGCTAAATATTCTCCTGCTAATTCTCCGGTTTTTAAGATATTCTGTAAGTCATCAAGGATTATTAAACAACGATGGGTGCGAAAATAATCGATCATTGTTGGTAGTGGGGTGGGTTGGGATTGGGAAAAAGTTTGTTTGAGTTCGGTTTGCAGGGTTGAGAATGTGGGTGTGTTATTGAGACTTTTCCAAATAATGTAATCGAATTGGGTTTGTATTTCTTCGATGAGTTTGAGGGTGAGTGCGCTTTTGCCTATTTCACTTAGGCCGTAGATGGTGATTAAGCGGGTGTGGGCTTCTAATATCCATTGTTTGAGGGTGGATTCTTCTGAGGCGCGATCGTAAAAATTATTGGGTGTTGGGGCTTCGGTTAAGTCTATGCAGGGATTTTTAGAGGTTGCTTGAGTGTTTTGGGAAGGCGTGGGTGATCTAGGGGTTCTTGGACAGATATTGAGATTATTAACTGTAAGGCTTTCTTTAACTGTAACTGTTTCGCCGACAAATGAAATATTATTTTTATTTTGGTTTTGGGAAATTCTAGAACTTTCTAATACCGATCTCAAACTGGTTTTAGTAATATCTTGCTTTAATTCTTCTGATAGTATTTTCCAAAGTTCTGAGCCTGTGTTTCTCACATGACTTTTGCTTAAATGTTGTTGTTCTGCAATTTTGGAGTAAGTTTGAGCTTGTAAACTTCCCTTGAGTATAGCTTCTTGTAGGTAATCGAGGTGGGAGCCTGTCTTAGCAAAAACTAGGTCATCAGCCAGTTTTAACACTTTCTCAATGTCCATAGGTAAAAGAAAGGGTAAGGTTTACTTCCTAATATTGTAGCTTATTTTTCGTACATTTCGTACTTTTTGTAGGCGATCGTACAAAAGTCCGTATTTTTCAGACTTTACATCACCGTCAGATTGGCAGTATTTTGTTTGATAGGTATACAAGTAAACAAAGGTGTAGCTTTGCTTAAACCTGATGAACTGACAGTCTTATTTTTTGGCAAGACAGGTGTTGGTAAAAGCAGCACTCTCAATTCTCTGTTTGGACTGAACTGGGCTACTGATAATGCTATTGCTTGCACTAAAGAACCTCAGATTGCCTATTTAGACTACTCTCACTATGCTGGTTTTTCCTATCAGCAAGTACGAGTTGTTGATATGCCCGGAATTGGCGAGAGTCTGACTGACGATGAAACGTATATGCCTCACTATGAAGAATGGATACCTCAGACTCATTCTTTAGTGTGGGTGACTCAAGCAGATACGAGAGCTTACAAGCGGGATGAGATTTTTTTGACCAAGTTCCTGCCCTTATTTCAAACGTCTCTTTTCCTGATTGTTGCTCTTAATAAGATAGATTGCCTCGGTGTTGATGAAGATGAAAAGCCGTTTAATCTGGAGCGAGGAGAACCTTCCGAAGCACAACTTAACCGAATCTCTGAAAAAATAGAAGATGTTTACCGCATTTTCCAAGGAGCTCTCAATGGAAAAGTCAGCTTTGAGAAAGAACAAATCATCCCGCACACATCTGTTTACGGCTGGGGCTTAGACAACCTGAAAACCAAAATATTCACAAGGGGTTGAATTATGTTGAGTTCTTTGTTTGGAAAAAGTGAGCAAACTCCGGTTCGGCTTGTCATTGGTTTAAACCAAGTCGATAAAATAATTCCCGATGGGTGGGATGATCGGTTAAATATGCCCACTCAAAAGGCTGAAAAAGAAATTGAGCGTCGGAGCAAAGATATAATTCAACGGTTAAGTCGATACACTCATATATCTTCTGACAACATCGAATATTACTCGGCTTTGAAGCGTTATCGGTTGCTACCTTTGCTGACTAAAATCATCAAAAATGCCTACGCGGGATTCAAACTCGATAACGTACAACCTGCCGATCCTTTTGAATTGGCAGATCCGGAAGTGAAAGCTTTTGCCGATGAGGAGCGCCAAAAAAGAGCAAAAAGTAAAGGTAAAGAAGTTAATGCCAAAGACAGAATGTTTGATGAAATGAGAAAAATTCTCTCAGAGGATGAGTTAAACTTGGTGCTTGATAAGTTCAGACAGGAACGCAGAATCCCGCCCAAAGTTGCTATCCTTGGCAAAGCCGGTGTGGGGAAAACAACAACCCTTAATAGTGTGTTTAATGCACAATGGAAAACGAGCCACACGATTGTTGGTACAACTAAGGCTCAAATGAAAGAATTTTCCCTCTCAAGCGGCGGAAGTTTAGCTGTTGTTGACTTACCCGGCTATGGACGTAGTATGGCAGAAGATCGAGAGTATGAAAAAATTTATCAGGAGATGATTCCTTCCTGTGATTTAGTATTTCTCGTTCTGCAAGCCAATACCAGAGATTTTGCCGATGATCAAGAAATGATTATGAAAATCTCTGAGTGGCTTAGAGATTTTCCTACCCCTGAACGCTAAGGAGTTTGGAAAATGGCCTTAACTGAAGCTGAGATGAGAAGGGTTGAGCAGATGTTCGATCAATTAGATCATTACGAGCAACAAAAGGTTGTATCGTCTCAACAAGCTTTTGTAAATTGGTTGCGTAACACTGTTTATTCAATTTACTGTAAAGTCAGAGATTGGTTAAATGACCTTTGGGACTGGTTATTTGGATAGTTGGCACACCATTATTGGATGGGAAGAGGTAACGCGAATATGGGAAAAATGACAGATGAAGAAAAACGCCGGGTGGTGGCAATGCTGGATGAACTTGATCGAAGCCAATTAGAGAAAGTTTTAGCTTCGGTAGAAGCTTTTGGAAATTGGTTATATAATAGTGCTTACTCAATTTATTGCAAAGTCAGGGATGCTTTGAGGAGCTTGTGGCAATCCATTTGTAATTTTTTTAGTTAGTTTTTTGTAGCGGGAGTTATCTCAATGGCGTTAAGTGATTACGAAAAGCAGCAAGTTATAGAAGAACTCGACATTTTAGAAGAAACAACGCGAAGAGTGATTTTAGCCTCTCTTCAAGCTTTTACAGAATGGTTAGCCAATGTGCTGTATGTAATTTATCTCAAAATTAAAGATGTAGTAAGCAGATTTTGGAACTGGCTACGTTCACAATTTTGATAAAAATCTTAGTTGGCTTTTAGAATTAAAGGGGATACAAATCATTTCCCGATTAATCTCTACTTTTTTATAAACCCTCTTCGTCTGAGCATGGTAAACTTCTAACGATCCAAGATAACTATTCAAGTGCAGTGAATGTATTAGTAGGGTACGTCACCTTAAATTTTTTTGCCAAAACGATCGATTATCGCAGGTGACGCACCCTACATCTGTTGGTAATTAAAGCGCGATCGCGGCTAGGACCAAAGAAACCGGGTTTTTTACCTTTATTAAGAGTTTGAACGAAGTATTTTGCATGAAAAACCCGGTTTCTCTCTCAGGCCCGATCGCGCCTCCTCTACCATCCCCACAGCAGAAACGCGATAGCTGCGCTTGAGCCGAAGGCTATCGCGCTCTTTCACCCGGTTTCTCCATGAGAGTGAAACACGAAGGCACTAAGACACTAAGGAAGAATAAAAGAAAACGTGCTTTATCCCCTTCTTTCATCTGTGTTTATCTGCGTTTAGGAGCGGTTAAAAAAAAGACATGATCGCGCCTCCTCTACCATCTCCACAGCAGAAACGCGATCGTTTCTATTAATAATTGTTATTCTGTTCGCGTCATTTGGGTGTTTGATTGCTGGCGTTGTGCAATTTTAATTAACATTCTTAATGCCTCATTCACTGCTTTATCATTGGGAAAAGCTTGGGCAACGTCGGAGTCTAAAAGCACTAAGTTTGTCCCTGCACGATATCGTTCAACATACTTGCCTCTCACACCTCCTTCCATCTGAGCAAAGTCATACTCAGTAAGTAATTCGTCTTCCATTTCCTTTTCAATATCCTTCTTCATAAAATCTCTGCTCCTGTCGTGTAGCTTTTCGGGCGCTGATAATTCGTACCCTTTCTAATCGATCAGTGTGTGCAACAATTAAAAGTTGCCCAAACCTAGATATACCTATGATAATATAGCGACTCTCTCCGATGGAATGGTTAGGATCGGGAAAAGTGATAGAAAGGGGATCATTAAATACAGTAACAGCTTCCTGAAAGGAAACACCATGTTTCTCTAAGTTTCCTGTTGCTTTATCTGGATTCCACTCAAATTCCATAAATCAGTTGAGAATTAAAAAAACGGATTGTGGGATCTCCCAATGGATTCTATTTGGTTTAAAGAAAAAATCAGTTTGAATCACTAATCAGTAGGGTTTAACTACCTAATTATAGGGCGTTTAGGCGACTTCTTTGGTAATTTTCAGAGCGATATTATCAAGGACGGGTAAAGGAAGATTCAGGGTGAGACTAAGTAAGATCCAGTCTTCCAATACCTCTTGCAATTCTTCTCGACAAGCTTCGAGTGTTACAGCATTTGCATAGACTCCCTCACAGATAGGAATTTCTCCGTAGAAAGTCCCATCATCAGGGAAAATTTCATACTTAGCTTGCTTCATGGCAGTTTGGATGTATTTAGTTAACATATTTAGGTTATGACTACCCCATCTATATATTGGATAAAATTTTACTATAGCAATTTTAAATGAGATGTAAATGTGGTACGGGCATCTTGCCCGTCACAGGCAAGATGCCTGTGCCACAAGTTTTACTTCTGAAACGGAAACACTATACATTGGTTCGACTAGGGAACGAGGAGGAGTGCTTTCGTGTTGTTTCCCAAGAAGCACGATGGCCACTGCGTGACCGGCCGCGCCGCGGCGATCGCGCCTCCTCTACCATCCCCAGTAGCACAGCGTGATCGCGCTTCTTCAATAACCTCGACCCTAATTCATGGAATGAAAAGCCGACTTACACCCATATAAGTATTAATATCAATCACAATTTCAACCAGACGAATCGCACAACGCTCCCGATATTCAAAATCATTCAATAATCGGTCAGCATCGCTAATAGTAATCACGGGGAGTGATGTAGATGTTATTTCCTCGCGCATCACTTGTTCCAGAGAGTTATCGCCCTTCATACTCCGATTCGCAGTCAATAGAATCATCTGGTTTGATTGAGCTAACCGCCAAACTACCCGATCATCACTATTGATTGGCAGGCTCATTTCATCAAAGGTGATAAATCGAATGACTACCCAATCTAGCCAGCCGCTACTTAAAATACTACCTGAGAGAAGTACCGCGTGTCCTCTTAAATTATGATCGACTAAAAAATTCATGGCTGATACTTAAATTTTGCTTTTGCTGCTTGAAGTTTTGCTCTAATAGCTTCTTCACCTGGTTTGGGTGGTTGCGCCGCAATTCTAGCAATGAGATCGCGATTTTTTTCTTCATAATATAGCCGCAGTTCCTCCGCGTCCTTAAGCACCATTTGATACTCGGCTTCAACCTCAGCGCGATTGGCCTCAATATAAGCTAAAGCCGCGTTAATTTGTGCCTCTGTCAGATCAAACAATCCCCTGATAAACTTGGGCGGATATTGAGCCGTTACATAGTCCATGATGTCGTAGATAGTGATGCGTGTACCCGCGATTGTTAGCCCTCTTTCTGTACGGATAATAGCTGTTTGTTCGTTCGATAGGGTTGTCATACTTATAGTCTCCTAAAAGTTATTTCTATATTACTATAGCAATCCTATTTCAATTGTAATATTTTTGTAGGGGCAATCCAGAAGTGGTTGCCCCACAAGTCATTGAAGCCCGATCGCGTCTCTTCTACCATCCCCACAGCAGAAACGCGATAGCTGCGCTTGAGCCGTTGGGGTCGCGTGTGCGTAGCACTCAGGCGATCGCGCTCTTTCACCGGGCTATAAGAGTGTGTGAAACACAAAGGCACAAAGACACAAAGAAAGAAAGAAAGATAAGAAGAAAAGAAGACGCGCTTTATCCCCTTCTTTCATCTGTGTTCATCTGCGTTTATCTGCGGTTAAAAAAAATAATTTATTGGGCAGTTAAAAGGCAGGCCAAAAGCCTGCCCTAAACTATCTCTACTCTACCCCTTCAATCCGATCTTCCACCTCCTGATATAACTCCCGTAAACGATCCAAATTACTCTCAGAAGTCTCCCAATAACCGCGTCCATTCACCTCTAACAATGTGCTCACCATCTTACGGAATGAATGAGGATTTAAGTTCATCAAACGCTTCTGCATTGCTTCATCATTGATAAATGTCTCATTCACATCCTCATACACCCAATTGTCAACGGCTCCCGCGGTGGCACTCCATCCCATTGTATTAACGAGACGTTTGGATAATTCCCGTACTCCTTCATATCCGTGGGATAACATCCCTTCATACCACTTGGGATTTAACATTTTTGTCCGTGCATCTAAACGCACTGTTTCTGATAAGGAGCGCACCTGAGCACTCGCGGTAGTTGTATCGGCAATAAAGGACGCGGGTTTTTTGCCATCGCCTCGTAAACTTCCGATCAATTTGGTCGGATCTGAGTCGAAATAGTGTGACACATCGGTTAAACTAATCTCCGCAGAATCTAAATTCTGGAATGTTACATCGGCGGTTTTTAAGGCCGATTCAAAAATCTTCCGATCCTGTTCCATTGTACCCGGATTATCGGAGGAGAAGGCAAAAGATTTGCGAGTTAAATACATTTCTTGTAATTCTGCCTCGCTCTCCCAGGTACTATTTTCTACCGCTAAATTGACGTTGGAAGAATAGGAACCGGACGCGTTGGAAAATACACGAGTCGCAGCTTGACGCACGCTCACTCCTAAGTCTTCTGCTTGCTTTAACGCGTGTTTGCGAACAAAATTCATTTCCAATGGTTCATTGGCTTCTGCGGCCATTTTTACCGCTTTATCTAACAAATTCATTTGGTTAATGAATAAGTCGCGGAATACCCCTGAACAGTTAATTACGACATCAATGCGTGGCCGTCCTAACTCTTCTAAAGAAAGTAATTCGAGCTTATTTACCCGTCCTAACGCGTCAGGAATTGGTTTGACTCCTACCATCCACATCACTTGGGCTAGTGACTCTCCGTAGGTCTTAATATTATCAGTTCCCCAGAGCACAACCGCGATGGTTTCGGGATAGTTTCCTCCATTATCCATGCGTTGTCGTTCTAATAACCGATCGACGACTATTTTCGCGGATTTTATGGCTGCCGCGGTGGGAATTGACTGGGGATCGAGCGCGTGCATATTTTTCCCCGTTGGTAAGACATCGGGGTTACGAATCGGATCGCCTCCGGGACCGGGTAAAATATATTCCCCTTCTAAGGCTCGCAATAATGAACCTAATTCGTTATCGGCACATACTTGTTGCAGGCAAAATTCTAAATACTCAAACAGGGGTTTAATGGGTTCGGGATCGACTTTATAACCGGATTCGTTTAATGACTCAATCCAGGGTACTTTTTTACCCATGTTGAAGAAATTTAGTTTGGAAACGAGGGATACTCGCCCTTCGGCATCGGTTTGTTCTTTTACTAAGGCTGCTACCGCGGCGCGGCTTGCCATTGTGATATTTTGCAGCAATTCTACGTCTTCTAAGACTCCTTTATCGCTGTTGGAATACACTTCGTTAATATCACGGCCAATACTGTTGGCCATAATCCGAGGTAGGCTCATCAGTCCATCTTCTTCCCGATCTAAATTCGCGATATTTACCAGAGTCGCGATCGCTTCTTCTGCTGTTGGTGGTTTGCCGACAACGTGCAATCCGCAAGGTAATAAACGAGATTCAATCTCCATTAACTTGCGATAGACTAACCCCACTAAATTATCGCGTTCTTCTGCACTTAATTCCGCGGCATCTTGTTCGGGTAACGCGATATCTTTATCTAAGTTAACTTGACGACTTTTTTCGATGATCGTGTTAACAATGGGAACGCCTCGCCCTGTCTCTTTTAAGGTTTGATAGGAACCGATTAACTCGCTTAATTCCTGCAATCCTTTATATAATCCGGCATTTTCCGCGGGAGGTGTTAAATAGGAGATGGTTTCGGCGTAACTGCGACGTTTGGCAATGGTGGCTTCACTGGGGTTATTCGCGGCATAATAATAGAGGTTTGGAATCTTGCCAATTAAACTATCGGGATAACATTCCCCTGACATTCCCATCTGTTTTCCGGGCATAAATTCTAAGGAGCCATGAGTGCCAAAATGTAATACGGCATCGGCTCCCCAAACTTGTTCTAAATAGGTGTAATACGCGGCAAAACCATGATGGGGACTCGCGGAGCGAGAGAATAATAATCGCATGGGATCGCCTTCATAACCAAAGGTTGGTTGTACTCCAATGAAGACATTACCAAAGTGTTTTCCGTAAATTAAGAGGTTTTGGCCGTCACTGTTTAAATGTCCGGGTGGTGGCCCCCAATTTTCCTGCAATCGTTCCGAGTATGGTGTTAATTTTTCATACTCTTCTACTGACATCCGGTAGGCAATATTTAATTCGGGACTGGTGTATTGGGCTGTCGCGTCATGGATGACTTCTTGCATCAGTTTTTCGGCGGATTCTGGCAAGTTTTCGATATCATAACCATTGCCTTTTAAGGCTTTTACGACTTCATAAATGGAGCCGAAAACATCTAAGTAAGCCGCGGTTCCAATATTGCCTTTGTCGGGGGGGAAACTGAAAATGGTAATGGCAACTTTTTTGTCTAATTTTGGTTTCCGACGCAGGGTTGCCCATTTCATTGCTCGTTGCGCGATCGCTTCGATCCGATCTTGTAACGCGATCGCTTTTCCTGTCGCGCCATCGCGTCCTGATAAAATAATCGGTTCGATCGCGCCATCTAATTCGGGAATGGCAATTTGTAACGCGACTTGAATAGGATGTAAACCTAAATCGCTATCTTCCCACTCTTCCGTAGTTTGGAAAACTAAGGGCAAAGCCACCATATAAGGGCGATTTAACTTCTTCAAAGACTCGATCGCTTTGGGGTGATCTTGACGTGCGGGACCTCCCACTAAAGCAAACCCTGTTAAGGAGATTACCGCGTCAATTAAAGGTAAGGGTGCAACCCCTTTCGCACTCACATCCCAGAAAAATTCATCCACCGGTTTGGAGAAGTCTAAACCACCCGCAAATACAGGAATTACTCGCGCTCCCATGACTTCTAATTCCTGCACCATTGCTACATAATGGGCATCATCACCTGTTACTAAATGGGTGCGTTGTAAGACTAAACCGATGCAAGGGGCAAGAGGATCTTTTAAGTCATCAGAAATATCATTGCGGTTATTATACCAGGTGAGATATTCCTTGACATCTTCAAACATTTTGGGAGCTAAAGGATGCCAAACTCCCATATCAGGATAAACAACAGGCTCTTGGAATTTAACCGTTTGTTGACCTTGATAAACATATTTATCAGATAACATTAGTAAGAAGTTTTCCAAGTTTTCTTGGGAACCCCCTAACCAATATTGGAAACTCAACATAAAATTGCGAGCATCCTGGGCTTTCTCCATCGGTAAATATTTGAGCACTTTGGGAAGCGTTTGCAGCAATTTTAACATCGCGTCTTGGAAGGAACTTCCTGATTGCTCCTTACGCTTCTTCATAAATTGCGCGATCGCGCTCTTACTTTGTCCCAATTGCGCCATTGAGAAACTGCCCATTTTATTCAGGCGCATCACTTGAGGCATCGACGGGAAAACAACGGCCACATCCAGACGATCGCGGAAAGGCTCCACCGCTTCCACCAGTTTATCGGCCAAGTCTTCAATAAAAATCAAAGACGCGATAAAGACATTCGCCTCTGAGAGATCCCGCTTCAAGGCTTCATAATTTTCGGGACTGCGCAATTCCTCAATCAGATAACCACTGATCTCGATCGCCAAATTGGGGTTATTCGCATTAATCGACCGCACCGCGGCAGATAAGGCACTCTGATACTGCGATTCCAGCACCACATACACCACCTTGAGGAGCGATCGCCCCTGCAAGTTTTCCGGCACAATGTGGCGAATCGTGGGCTTGACGTGAGTGAACATCCAGTTAGGCTCCTTTCGATGTTTATGGAAAGATGGAATAATTGCTGGTTTTTGATTTTTGATTTAAAATAGACCAGAAGAAATGGACAATGGGGAATGGGACAAAATGGGAGAGGATTTCCGTTGTTGCTATTGTCCCACTGTTCTTGTCTTCCCAAATGCCACTTTCTCCTGATCTACCTTTAAGTATTTTTACCATAAAACCATCGACAATTCGATGGTTTTGAGGAGAAATTCATTTTCTCTGGGGTTCGCGGTGGTGTTAGAGAGCCAATAATGACAGATTTTGATCTTTTGTAAACTTTCATAAATATTGGCATAAAAAGGAACTCCAAGCCCGAAGTAAATGTCTAAAATAAATAACAACAATAGTAAAAATACGATTTATTTACTCTGTTAAAAAGAGCCTTAAATCTGATTCATCAAAGAGATGTAAACCGTGCCGATTTAGTCATGTAGGAATCTTGAGATACGATCGCCGGAAGGCTCCTAAAGTTTTAATTTATAGGTGGTTAACCCCCTCTAATATTATTATTTTTGTGATACCAGAAACCGGGTTTCTTCAAGTCGAATTGGCATAACATTGATGATCAGCCGTCTGGGATTACTGAGATGCTTTAATTGAGAATCTTTGGCAAGATTAATCTTGTTACACCAGATTTATAGAGAAACTTTCTCAGAGCCATCTGGTTAAGTTTCGCTTCCTTGAAGCCCAGTGACTCTATTTGGTAAAGGGCGTGTAATATCAATGACATCAATGTTGGCGACAAATCAGATACCCCTACTGATTCTTGGGGGGGAGAAGGAATCTTCAATAGCAATTTTTAAGATAATTCATATAACGCCCACAGTCTCTTCAAGATGAATTACTTGGAGAGTTTTTTGGCTGCGATAAGATTATTGATTATTCTCCCCAATTTATCAATATTATTAAGTGATTACACATAATAAGCAAATTTTAATACAAGAAACAATAATAAGCAGATTTTAATACAAGAAGCACGATTTATTATATAATGTAAAAAGCTTAAAAAACGCTAATTTTTCACCTTCTTTATGGATAGACGGACTTTTTTAAATTGGGTCGGGCTGGGATGCCTCGCAAGTTCTCTCCCTGTGGTACTTGCAACTTTTTCTCTCAAAGATCAGCAACCTGCTAATGCTGCTGACTATAAGGCACTTGCGAAAGTCTCGCAATTAAAAAGTAGTGGCAAAATTTTGATCAAGTCAGGCGTACCTACCCCTGTGTTGCTGGTGCTTCCTGATCCTCAAAACACGACAAACGTAGTCGCGGTGAATCCCACCTGCACACATCAAGGCTGTACTGTGGACTGGAATGGCAGTCAATCTAGCTTTGTTTGTCCTTGCCACAGTTCTCGTTTTGATAAAGGTGGAGGCGTGGTGCGAGGCCCGGCTACTGCACCCCTGAAAACCTATGATGTTAAGATTGACGGTGATCAGATTTGGGTGGCTGTTTAATCGAAATTGCTGTTAGTGGTGTATCTGACGATCGCGCCTTTTGTCAAGAGAGGGCGGGCACGGGGGCACCGCCCCTACAGACGAGGCGTATTATCGTTTTTGGCGAAGGTATTGTCAAAGAAACCCGGTTTCTTCTTTTCCCTTTATTGTTGGGAAAGACGTTTTACTGATTCACCTCCGAGAACGCGATCGCATTCCTGTAAAACCTCAAGAATTTTATCGGCATGGGGACTTTGCGCTAAACAAGGTTTTAAGTCATATTGAGCCAGTGTATCTGCTTTCTTACCCGGAAACCAATGTCCCCCATTTCCTAATAAATTATAACGAAACTTCCCGTATTCGACCATATCATACGCGATCGTCAAATTCCATAACCAAAGAATAGCATGAATATTGATATTACCGGGTGTATTTTCCTGAGTCGGTAAACCAATCTGCCAGGTTTTCACCCAGTCTTCTCCTAACTTCTTAATAGCTTCCTCTTCTAATCTCGCGATAATAGGAGGTAAAATTTCATCCGCATAATCTAACAAGGGAAGAGTTAACAAATGTTCATCAAAATCTTGAGTTTGAGAAGCACCAATACTGAGAGTATGAACTTGGGGATGAGATAAACAAAATAAATTATTAAAAACCATCGGACTCAAAGGGGCACATAAATCAATTAACTTCTGAGAAGGTTGATAAAGTAGACCTCCTTTATTCGAGGGACTAATAATAAATACCCCCATATCGTGACGAGTTGCAGCTTCAATCGCAGGCCAGTTTGATTGATTGATATAATACCAATGAAGATTGACATAATCAAAGCTATCAGTTTCAATAGCTTTGATAATAACATCCGTCGGCGCGTGAGTAGAAAAACCAATAAATCTTACTTTTCCTTCTGCTTGTAAAGATTTAGCCACATCTAAACACCCCCCCGGACGAATGGCCCACTCTAATAACTGAGGTGTATTAACGCCATGTAATCCTAATAAATCAACATAATCTAATTTTAGGTAATCGAAAGATGTCTCAAAATTTTTACGAAACTCCCCTGGATTTTCTGTCGGAGAAACTTTCGTTTGTACAATCATTTTATCGCGGGGTAATTTCGGCAATATTTTCCCTAATTGCATTTCCGAAGTGCCATAACCGCGGGCGGTTTCAATATGATTAATACCACATTCCAGAGAGCGATTAATAATTTTTTCTATGTTATCTTGACTATCATCATTAATTCGATCCCAAGTGGTATCTTGCCATTGCTGTTGATATCTCATACCTCCGCAAGAAAAAACAGGCATGAGTAATTCTGTTCTACCAAAACGTCGATATTGCATAAGAGGGATTAGGTAATTGGTAATTGGTAATTGGTAATTGGTAATTGGTAATTGGTATTAGGTAATTGGTAATTAGTAATTGGTAATTGAGGATAAAATCAATTAGGAACGGATGTAACGGAGCAGTAATACTGGGACTGGAATAGCCGAAAAATAGGCATTTCTTGATAATAGCATATTTCTCTTACCCATTACCCATTAACCGTTACCCATTAACTATTACCCATTACTCATTAACTATTACCCATTACCCATTACCCATTACCCATTACCCATTACCCATTACCCATTACCTATTTAGTCTTCTCGTTAACCTGGGGTTTACCATCAATAATTTCACCAACCAGCACTAACTCAGTAGAATCAATAAATAAACCATTTTCTAACACCCCCGGAATGTTATTAATGGTGCTTTCTAATTCTTTCGCGTTGTCAGAAAGATTGTCAAATTTGACATCTAAAATCATATTTCCTTGGTCCGTAATAACCGGCCCAGCTTTTCTGACACCCATGCGAAGTTCTGGTTTTCCGCCCAGTTTTTCTAATGCTTTTGTTACCGTTGCTATGGCCATCGGAATCACTTCCACGGGCACTTTAAAAGTAGAACCTAATTTGTCCACTAATTTAGAACTATCAACCACAACAATAAACTTTTCGGCAAAATAATCAACCACTTTTTCGCGTGTATGAGCTGCACCACCACCCTTAATTAAATTTAAGTTAGGATCAACTTCATCGGCTCCATCGATCGCGATATCAATATGATCAACTTCATCCAAAGTTGTCAGGGGAACACCGTATTGTTTCGCGAGCACTTCGGCTTGAAAAGAAGTGGGAACCCCTTTAATATCTTTCAATTCCCCCGACTTAATACGTTCCCCTAAATATTCAATGGTATAAGCCGTTGTCGAACCCGTACCCAGTCCCACAATCATACCAGATTGAACGCGATCGGCCGCGGCTTTACCGACTAATTGTTTCATCAATTTTACGGGATCTTGTTCTGCCATATTGTTTAAGGCTCCTTAAGGTTTTTGGCTTCAATTCTTAATTACCAAATTTAGATTATACCCTATTTGTGACCTGAGTTATCACTTTTTTTTCTAACCACAAGATAAAATCAACTTTTTCGGGTTACAATTTTACCCGCAATTGATACAGGAGACTTTTTTTTCTAACCACAAAGACACAAAGAAAACAAAGTAAATCCCGATGAAATCAACAGGATACCCGACGATTTTTCTTTGTCTATTCTCTTCACAAACTCTGGAAAATTACCCTCTTTGTGTCCTCTGTACCTTGTCTGTATCGGGATGTCGGTGGGGATGGGGCGGGTTTTCTGGGATATCTGTTTGGTGGCACAGATGTTGGCGAACCCGCCCCTACATCGTTTATTTCATTTTCCACCCGAAAAATCGCTTATAGATAGTTCTCTAAAATGGCTTTTAACTTCTCTTTTGTCCCTTGGGGCACTTTATCTAAAGGTGTCAAAATGGCATACTTTAAAGCCGAATGCGCTTCGGAAATGGGAGGATTTGCACTTAAACGTCTTACGGTTTCTCGAATCACTTTTTGAGCGTTTTCGGCATTTTTATGTAAATTGGCAATGATCATTTCTACGGTAACATTATCATGGTCGGAATGCCAACAGTCATAATCTGTTGCTAGGGCTAATGTGGCATAGGCGATTTCGGCTTCTCTGGCTAATTTTGCCTCGGTTAAATTCGTCATTCCAATAATTGTTCCGCCCCAACTTCGATAAAGATTTGATTCTGCTTTTGTGGAAAATGCCGGCCCTTCCATACAAATATATGTTCCTCCGCGATGTAATGTTACTTCCGCGAGATTTAATGACGCGATCGCGTCTCCTAAAATTTCTGATAATTTCTGACAAACGGGGTCCCCAAAGGCAATATGGGCAACAATTCCGTCACCAAAAAAAGTCGATGCCCGGTTTTTTGTCCGATCAATAAATTGATCGGGTACTACCATATCTAAAGGTTTAACTTCTTCTTTAAGAGAACCTACCGCGGAGGCGGAAATTAAATATTTAACCCCTAAACTTTTCATGGCATAAATATTAGCTCGAAAAGGCAATTCCGAAGGAAGTAAAGAATGATTTCGGTCATGTCTAGGTAGAAATGCGACTCGTGTTTCGTCCAAAGTTCCTAGAATTACCGCGTCGGAAGGAGCGCCAAAGGGTGTCTCTACCTTGATTTCCTTAATATCTTTCAACGCGTCCATTTTGTATAGGCCGCTACCACCGATAATTCCTATTGTCGTCTGAGTCATTTGACTTAACCAAATACCTTTATTTGTCATAAGGTATTTTAAGATACTATCGCCTTTTTATTCCTTAGACTTACACTCCTAAACCCGGTTTCGACGACAAATACCCAGGTTGGCGAAGTATCTACTCAGAAACCGGGTTTCTAACCCCTCGTGCGTAAGTCCTGTTCCTCATTTTTCCTGGGTGATGGGTTATACCCCTCAACCATTCTTATACCATAAAACCATAAAATGTATGTGATTTATCTCACGCTAAAAAGACCAAAATTTCACAAATTTTGTATCCCATTGTGCAGATATAGAGGGCAAGGTCTAGTTAAAATAGGTCATGTCCGGTTTTATTACCCGCTATTGAGATGGTGAAGAAATAATGCCTGAGCCAACTAACACCCCTAAAATTTCTATGGAAGCGATCGTGGAGCGAATCTTGTCATTTCGCCAGATTACCCCGATCGATCAGCGACTCCTCAAGTCCGCGTTGTTATCTAAGGATTCTCTTACCCACAATGATCAGATGCACCTTAACCGTGTATTTGATGGCATCCGTAATGGATTAATTTTGATTGTTGAATGAAGAATATATTAGGGAATAACCAAATAGTAAGGTGCGTCATTAATTTTTGGTTTGCATCTCTTATTGATATTTTTATCGGACGCACCCTACACCAGTTATGCTGTTTTTCCTTTATATTTTTGCTGTTTAAGTTTCTGAAGTCTCAGCATAGTAAAACAAGTCGTTAGCCAGAGAAATCCAATACAACATCCCGCGAACACATCCGATGGCCAATGCACACCGAGATAGAGACGACTAACACTAATCAATACTACAAAAATTGTCGTAAAACTATAAATTCCTAGGGAAAATTTAGGGTATCGTGTTGCTAAAAAATACGCGATCGCGCCATAAAATACAGTAGCCCCCAAAGCATGGCCACTGGGAAAACTATAGGTAGTTTCTACAACTAAAGGGGGCCATAATTCGGGGCGAGGCCGTGCCATTAAAATCTTCATCCCCAGATTCAGAATCAAAGCACCGAAACAAGCCAATCCTAAGGTCCAAAATTCTTGATATGCACGTTTCCACAGTAGCACACTTAAGCTGATAAAAGCCAAAGGTACGATACATTCTACATCCCCAAAAAAGGTAATAGCTAAGATAATCTTATCCCAAATAGGATGACTTAATTGATGAATTTTCCAGAGGATTTCTGTCTCGGCAACATGAGTAGGTTTCTCTAAGAAATAGGTAAAGATTTTTCCTAATCCCCAAAACGCGATCGCGCTTCCGACTAAACCCCCTATTCCTACGGTTGCCGTGAGTGCATTTAAACTCGGAGAGATTTTTTTGATCCAAAAATCGGCTAATTTTTCTATAGAAGAAGGAGGAATAAAAGGGGGAACAAATACGGTTAAACCACCAGGGATACATTCGATTTCGATAGGAGTTGTGCCGACTATTTCCCCATCAATAACGACTTTTTGAGGAGGATTTGTTGTCACTTTAATCCTAGGGGTTTTGAAATGGACAACATCTTCGCGTTGAGTCGCAGATTTGATCAGGGCTGCACTAAAAACTTCAATAATTCCTGTTACGGCATCGAGACGACTTTTCGGCATCGCGATCGTCACATCTAATAAACCATCGGAAGGATTAACTTGCCCAATTCCTTGGGCTAAAACTGATGTAGGCGGAGCCGCATTTGCAATCGTAATCGCACCCCCGCTAAATGATTTATTCTTAGTGCCATCGACTTCTATTTCAATATCAAATATTCCTTGTTCATTTAATTGTTGAGCGCCCGCGAGGATATAAGCTAATACCCCTAAGTAATTTTTCATTTCTCGACTGGCTTTTTCTACCATTCCGGCTTCAAAGCCTATTCCTGCTAAGAGAATCATATCTTGTTGAGGACAATGAGCGGCATCTACGGCTCGTTTAATATCTGCTAAAATCACATCACAGGCTTCTTTAACGGTGGTAGGAATGCCTAATGCTACGGCAAACGCGTTCGCGGTTCCCCTGGGAATAATACCGAGGGGTATTCCACTTTTAATAAGGGCACTGGCGACGACGGAAACTGTACCATCTCCACCGGATGCAATAATAAGATCGGGTTGAGATAATAGGGCTTCTTTGACTAATTCATCGGCATTAATTTCGGGGGTTGTCAGATGAACAAATAATTGGAATGTGGGGGAAAGGGTTTGACGAATTAGGGCTAATTCTTCTGTGGAATTTCCTTGCCCTGCGACGGGGTTAAATATGAGATGGGCGACGGGGATTTGTGTTAAGGAATTAATGAGTGCGATCGCGGTGGCAATATTAATTGCGAGGGGGATATTATGGGTACTGCAAAAGAGGGAAAGGGCTTGAATATCGGGAAATTCTGGTTGACTGGCACTGGGATCTATTAAACAGATGATCGCGAGGATATTTCCTTGTTCGATCGCGTAGCCTAACGCGGCGCCTTGTTCGTCTTTTGGGCTAATCCGTTTTACCGATAAGGAAGTCCGATCGCGGATTTTTTCACTGAGATTAGGAGTAGAGATAAGTCGATATCGTTTGAGGGTGGGGGTATGTTGTTTAACTAATTTGATCAGGGTATCTTCTTGGGAGCTATGGGCGAGAAGCGCGATCGATATAGTCATAATAATTAAGGAAGAGGAAAGAGGGAGGAAGGAGGAAGGAGGAAATAGTGTGAAAAGATGCTGGTACGCGATAGCAAAGACAAAACGCGATCGGGTTTATTCTATGAGAGGAATCATAGGGGGCGGGTTGATCCATGTTATCCGTGGGTGACAGAATTGAGCGCGATCATGCCCATACCAATTTTATTCAAAATTTTACCCTAAATTTTATCCCAGATTTTACCATGCCTGTAGGGGCTCTTTCACCCATATCTTTAATACCCACAGACAACTGATAAAAACCCGCCCCCACCCCACAGACAACTGATAAAAACCCACCCCATTCCCGATATTAATTATTAATGGAATTTAACGGTTATTCTGGGATAGTTTTTCGCGGTTATTGGTTGGGTAGGGCGGGTTTATTAAGGTTATCTGTGGGTGGCAAAATTGATCGGCGAACCCGCCCCTACCAATTTTATTCAATATTTTACGATGAATTTTATCCCACATTTTACCATTGATGTAGGGGCTCTTTCACCCATATCTTTAATACCCATAGAAAACTGATAAAAAACCGCCCCCAGCCCACAGACAACTGATAAAAACCCACCCCATTCCCGATATTAATTATTAATGAAATTTAACGGTTATTCTGGGATAGTTTTTCGCGGTTATTGGTTGGGTGGGGCGGGTTTATTAAGGTTATCTGTGGGTGGCAAAATTGATCGGCGAACCCGCCCCTACCAATTTTATTCAACATTTTACCCGGAATTTTATCCCACATTTTACCATGCCTGTAGGGCCTCTTTCACCCATATCTTTAATAACGGATAAAAAACCGCCCCCAGCCCACAGACAACTGATAAAAACTCACCCCCTTCCCGATATTAATTATTAATGAAATTTAACGGTTATTCTGGGATGGTTGATCAGGGTTATTTGCTGGGTGAGTGAGGGCGGGTTTATTAAGGTTATCTGTGGGTGGCAAAATTGATCGGCGAACCCGCCCCTACCAATTTTATTCAACATTTTACCCGGAATTTTATCCCACATTTTACCATTGATGTAGGGACCGATTCGCGGTTATTGGTTGGGTGGGGGCGGGTTTATCAATGTTATTTGTGGGTGGCAAAATTGATGGGTTAACCCCCCCCTACAAATTTTCTCCCATATTTTACGATGAATTTTATGGAATATTTTACCATTGATGTAGGGACTGTATCGCGTCTTTCTAAGGCCTCTCCAAACCGGGTTTCTAGGAGAGACTGCTCACGAAGTCGAGGTTTTTGGAAGAAACCCGGTTTCGACTTAGCCCGATCGCGTCTTTCTAAGGCCATTAGAAAGGGGGTTAGATCCTGTAAGGGTGGGCTCGCCCAGAGCCCCAATTACCCGCCAAAACCTTGATAAACCCGCCCCCTCTTTTCGTCTCCAAACCCGGTTTCGACTGAGCGCGATCGACTTAGGCCTCTCCAAACCGGGTTTCTGGGAGCTACTGCACATTACGTCGAGGTTTTTGGAAGAAACCCGGTTTCGATTGAGCACGATCGCGTCTTTCTTTGCCTTTCCAAACCCGCTTTCTAATTTACACCTATTGAGTTTGAAAGATATTTTGCACCATTTTTTGATCTAAAGTCGCAGCGATTTTATCTAATTCTGCGATTTCATTTTCCTCTAGTTGCCAACCTAATGCACCTAGATTTTCTTGGGCTTGTTCTATATTTTTTGCCCCCGGAATGGGTATGGTATCTTTACTGATACACCAATTGAGGGCGACTTGCGATCGCGTTTTATTTCGGTCGGACGCGATCGTGTGTAAAGAATCTAAAAGGGGTTTAATTTTGGGTAATAATTGCTTAAATAATAAGCCACGAATACCCTTAGGTAAAGGAGTATTTTCTGAGAATTTTCCGGTTAATAACCCTAATCCCAAGGGACTATAGGCAATCAGTTTAATACCGAGTTCATCACAAACCTCTTTTAATCCTAATTGAGTGACAGGATAGGTAGAAAGTAAGGAATATTGCACTTGTAGAGTTTTAATAGTAATACCGCGATCTCTCAATTTTTGGTGAACTTGTTTCAGCCGTTTCGGACCATAATTAGATAAACCAATACCTTTGACTAATCCTTGTTCATAAAGGTCTCCTAAACCATCCAAAAGCGACCATTCTTGCCAGGGTGCATAATTTTGGGTTGACCAGTGCATCTGCACTAAATCAACATTTTTTCCCAGACGTTTAGCAGAAGCTTTACAAGCCGATACCATTGATTTACGAGTTAATCTCCAAGGATAAGCCGCGAGTTTAGTCGCAATACAAATATCAGCTTTATTTAACCCCGAATACTCTCTGGAAAACTGTCCTAAAAGAAACTCACTGCGGCCATTTAATTTTCCCGTTCCATAGGAATCACCTGTATCAAATAAAGTGACTCCTTTGTTGACACAAAGGTTAAAAACACCTTGTAATTGCTCATCCATACTTTGATCATATCCCCAGAGTAATCGGTTGCCCCAAGCCCATGTGCCACAACCCATTACGGGGAGAGATAGTTTTTGATGTGTTTGTACCATTTTTAAGGCTTCCTTTTCTAAGCTAAGATACATTTAACCCCCATAAAGTAGGACAAGCATCCTGCTTGTCACAGGCTAATGCCTGTGTTACTTAGCAATTCAAAATGCGTAACAGCTTAATGAGTTCTATTCATTATTAAACCATTAATTTCAAAAAGTGTACAATAGAAGAGCATAAAAATTACAGAGAGGACAGAGAAAGATGGCAGCGAAGAAACTCTTAATGCTGGTGGGAGACTACGTTGAAGATTATGAGGTAATGGTCCCTTTCCAAGCATTACAAATGGTCGGGCATACGGTTCACGCGGTTTGTCCGGGTAAAATTTCTGGGGAAAGTATTCGCACCGCGGTTCACGACTTTGAAGGTGATCAAACCTATAGCGAAAAACCCGGTCATAATTTCACTTTAAATGCCACCTTTGATGACGTTAATGCTTCTGATTATGATGGGTTAATTATTCCTGGGGGGCGTGCTCCTGAATATATTCGTTTGAATGAAAAGGTATTACAAATTTGTCGCCATTTTGCCAATGCGAATAAACCGATCGCGTCTATTTGTCATGGGTTACAAGTATTAGCTGCCGCGGACGTTTTAGCAGGAAAACGTTGTACTGCTTATCCCGCGTGTAGTCCTGATGTACTCCGTGCCGGTGGTAAATATACAGAAGTTTCCGTGACAGACGCGGTGGTTGATGGTACTTTGGTGACGGCTCCTGCTTGGCCGGCTCATCCTCAATGGTTGGCGGAATTTCTTAAGGTTTTAGGGACTCGTATTGAACATTAATAATTAGTTTCTTTAGGTTGGGTTAAACCGAGAAAGATTTCTGATCAAGAGAAATTTAGGTTTTGTACCCAACCGACAGATGGAGTATTGATAAGGAATTTTTATTACAGACATTATCCTGTCTGGGGGAGGTCGCCCGAAAGATACCCACGGGACTTTTTCACAAATCTTTGAGGACTGCCATATATAATTTTTTATAATCATAATTAAGTTTTTCTATAAGAAAAGCCTTGCCTTTTCCGATGGGGGTTGCTAAATTTATAGATAACAAGCCGATAAGGAGTGTAAAACCTATGAATACTATTAATTGGTTTAATCCTCAAAATTTAATAATGAATAAGATTCGTAATTGGTTCGGAAATTTTCAGATTACTGAAGCAAAAAAAGCCCGTTTGATTTGTCAGTTAATTCCCTCTCAATGTCCCTTTGAACGTGAGATTTATTGGTTTAGTCGTAAAGTAGCTTATATTCCGCCTTTGTGTAAGTTAAATCCTTTTTATGAAGAGTTTGTTACTTTGAGATTTCGGGCTTTATGTTATTTAGCTGATGACTGTGGTGAGGATATTTCTGAGTTTTTGGTGTAATTTCAGAAACCAAGACGGTTAACACCAAGGGCGGTGATCGCGTATTATACTTGATTCAGAAAGAGAGCTGTTTCTCAAATAACTCTCCTTTTGTCGTGTTGTCAAGGAGTAAGAAATGTTAGTTAACAAGTTTAAATTATTTGTGCCGTTAGTGACTGTAGGTTTAGTTTCCCTTGGTTTGGGGTCTAATGTGATGGCTGATCAAACAAAATTATTGGGACAAACGCAGTTATCCTACTCTAACAATAGCATGAATAACAATGGTTTGAATATTTTACAGGTGCAAAAAAAATGTTCAGATCCGACGAAACAAGGGTTTAATGCTGTTAGAGTTGAGGCTTTTAAGGGTTCTGCCAATATTATCAGCTTTAAAATTAAGTACGGAAATGGCAAGTGGGATACTTTAATGATCGCGCAAAATCTTCAACAAGGAAGTTCTACTAAATGGCTTGATTTAAGGGGAGATAAGCGTTGTTTGGAGGCGATCGCGGTTATTGGGAAGACAAGTAATAATTCTTCTAAACCGGCGACGCTGAAGATTTATGGCAGACGGTAAAAGTGTTAGATAGTACCTTTTCCGTTGTCAGGGCGCGTTCACCACGCCCCTACTTCTTCCCTCTTCCTTCTTCCCTCTTCCTTCCTTCTTATAAATGTGCTATAATTAATAAACTGTAGAAAATCTTATCCCTAACGCATACATGGCAACGAAGCCAACGATCTCATTTACTCATCTCGGTTGCGAAAAGAATCGCATCGACACAGAACACATGATCGGTTTACTCGCACACGCGGGTTATCAAGTTGATAGTAACGAAGAATTAGCTGATTATGTTGTTGTCAATACTTGTAGTTTTATTCAGGCGGCCCGCGAAGAATCTGTCCGCACTTTGGTAGAATTGGCGGAAGCTAATAAAAAAATTGTTATTACTGGCTGCATGGCGCAGCATTTTCAAGATCAATTACTGGATGAATTACCTGAAGCCGTTGCCCTTGTCGGTACTGGTGATTATCATAAAATAGTTGATGTGATTCAACAGGTGGAAAAGGGCGATCGCGTGAAATTGGTTTCCCAAGAACCCACTTATATTGCTGATGAAAATATCCCCCGTTATCGCACAACTTCTGAAGGTGTTGCCTATCTAAGAGTCGCGGAAGGTTGCGATTATCGCTGTGCTTTTTGCATTATTCCTCATTTAAGGGGAAATCAACGATCGCGGACTATTGAATCAATTGTTAATGAAGCTCAACAACTGGCAGATCAAGGGGTTCAAGAAATCATCTTAATTTCCCAAATTACCACCAATTACGGGAAAGATATTTATGGAGAACCGAAACTCGCGGAATTACTCCGGGCATTGGGTAAAGTTGATATTCCTTGGATTCGGATGCACTATGCTTATCCTACGGGATTAACGCCGAATGTCATTGACGCGATCGAAGAAACTCCTAATATTTTACCTTATCTGGATTTACCTCTACAACATTCTCACCCTGAAGTTTTGCGTGCGATGAATCGTCCTTGGCAGGCAAATATTAATGATAGTATTATGGATCGGATTAAAGCTTCAATTCCTAATGCTGTCACTCGAACTACTTTTATTGTGGGTTTTCCTGGGGAAACGGAAGAACACTTTAATCATTTAGTAGAATTTGTTCAACGCCATGAATTTGATCATGTGGGTGTATTTACCTTTTCCCCAGAGGAAGGGACATCGGCCTATAGTTTAGCCAATCAATTGCCCCAAGAGGTGATGGACGAACGACGATCGCGGTTGATGGAAGTTCAACAACCGATTTCTTTAAAGAAAAATCAAGCTTGTATCGGACAAGTGGTAGATGTGCTCATTGAAGCGGAAAACCCCGGAAGTGGTCAATTAGTGGGGCGATCGGCACGTTTCTCTCCAGACGTGGATGGTTTAGTTTATGTGGAAGGGGAAGCGCGGTTAGGTTCGATGATATCTGTCGAAATTACCGATGCAGATGTCTATGACTTATATGGATGTGTGAGTGGGTAATGGGTAATCGGTAATGGGTAATCGGTAATCGGTACTTTGTTGCCAAGTGGGGAGTTAGCTCACAAACCCGCCGAGAGCCTCAATCTAGTCCGAAGTGTTGAAGAAACAGGGTTTCTGAGCTAAGGCTCTTCGTTGCCAAGAGGGGATTTGGTGAAGAAACCCGGTTTCTCGGTCAATCTAGTCCCCAGTCTGGAGTCCCCGATCCCAGCCTAGGTGAGGAAATCTCTACTTATGAGACAGTTTAAAAAATTAAATGTTTTGTTTCTGAATGTTAAGATGTATGATAATAAAAGCCACCAAAAGAGGGGATGAGTTTAGATACTCAAGGACGGCCGTCGAGTCGGTAAATTACTCTCCTCACCTGCTGCCCGATACTCGATAGATACATAAGAGGCCCGTGGTAATCCACCGCGCGAGATAGAACTCTTATGAGTTCCTGTTATTGTGGAGAAATCCGCATCCGAGTTGGGCAACACCTTGCGGCTGAAACTCGAATTATTAGGAGAATTAATGAACTTAACGTTTGAAAGCTTGGGTATTTCAGAAGAGCGCGCTCGCCATCTGGAGACGATTGGTTTTACTGAACCCACGCCGATTCAAGCACAAGCCATTCCTCAGTTACTCGCAGGTCGTGATGTTGTCGGTCAAGCCCAAACAGGGACCGGAAAAACAGCAGCCTTTTCGTTGCCCATCTTGGAGCGGATCGATCTTGATAGAGCTGTTGTACAAGCTTTGATCTTAACGCCGACGCGTGAATTAGCACTGCAAGTAACCGAAGCCATCCGTGATATGAGTGGTCAGGGAAGTGGACCTGTGAAGATGGGTCGCACTTTACAAGTGCTGACGGTGTACGGGGGTCAGTCAATTGATCGCCAGATGCAACGGTTACGTCGTGGGGTTCATATTGTTGTAGGAACTCCGGGTCGCGTAATTGATATGTTGAATCGCGGCTGTTTAAATCTGGAAAACCTGAACTGGATGGTTTTGGATGAAGCGGATGAAATGTTAAGCATGGGCTTTATCCAAGACGTGGAGAAAATTCTCGATTCTGCGCCTAATCGGCATCAGACGACATTTTTCTCGGCGACGATGGAGTATTCAATTCGCAAGTTAATTAGTAATTATTTGCGAGATCCGATTAATATCACTGTGGAACAACCAAAGGCGACCCCGAAGCGGATTCGTCAAATGGTTTATATGGTCCCGCGGGGTTGGTCGAAGGCGCGTGCTCTTCAACCGATTATTGAAATGGAAGATCCTGAGTCGGCTTTAATTTTTGTGCGGACTCGCCAAGCGGCCGCGGAACTTACCAGTTTATTACAAGGGGCCGGCCATAGTGTTGATGAATATCATGGCAATTTGAATCAAGCGCAACGGGAGCGTTTATTAAACCGTTTTCGTCAAAGTCAAGTGCGTTGGGTTGTCGCGACGGATATCGCGGCACGGGGGTTAGATGTGGATCATCTGACTCATGTGATTAATTATGATTTGCCTGATAGTGTGGAAAGCTATGTTCACCGGATTGGGCGGACTGGCCGCGCGGGACGGGAAGGGACCGCGATTTCGATTATTCAACCTGTTGATCGCCGGAAGTTACGTTTAATTGAACGTCATGTGCGTCAAACTTTGCAAGTGCGTTCGATTCCCACACGCGCCCAAATTGAGGCTCGCCATTTGGAGAAGATGCAGGATAGTTTACGCGAAGTTTTAACTGGGGAACGGATCGCGTCTTTCTTGCCTTTGGTGTCGCTGATGTCTGAGGAGTATGATCCTCACGCGATCGCGGCTGCCGCGTTACAAATGGCCTTTGATCAGAGTCGTCCGGCATGGATGGGTTCTGACTATGCCCAACAGGAGGAGGAAATTATCCAACAAGGTTATAGCGATACTCCGAAACCTGTTTTGATTAAGAAGCGTAGTCCTCGGACTTCTGTGGGTTCTGGCGTTTCTGATAATTAATTTGTTGAGATAGTACAGGTTTTATTTCTGTACTATTTTTTTCACCCGGAGAGGCGCGATGGCCACTGCGTGGCCGGCCACGCAGCGGCCATCGTGTCTCTCTTTTTTTTTGGGAATTTGGGGTGAAACCGCTCCTAAACGCAGATAAACGCAGATGATTTTTTTTGATAATTGCTTGATTAGTACCTGATTACTGTTGTTTTTAGGGCGCGATCGCGGTAACTTTATTTTTACGCGGTTTTCGGTTTCTGTAAATACCAAACATCCATTTCTCCTTTCCCTTTTACCATGATTTTTCCCTGATATTCACATTCAAATTTATCTTTAATTAACTCATACGTTTCTCTGGTAATTTGTATTTTTCCTATGGGACTATGGGACTCCATGCGACTAGCTGTATTGACTGTATCTCCCCATAAATCATAAACAAATTTCTTGCGTCCAATCACTCCTGCGACGACGGGACCGGAGTTAATACCAATTCGTAAATTTAACCGTTTTTCACCATAAAATGTTGAGTTATTAATATAATTCATCATTTCTAAAGCCATCATCGCTAAAGCTTCCGCGTGATCCTCGCGGGGGGTAGGAACTCCCGATGCTACCATATAACAATCTCCTATGGTTTTTATTTTCTCTAGCTCATGTTTATCAACTAATTGATCAAAATTGCAAAACAGTTCATCTAATAATTCTACTAATTGCCAAGGGGTTAAGGTTTCTGATAAAGGGGTAAATCCGACAATATCGGCAAATAAAATACTGGTATTGGTAAATTCTGTCGCGATCGTTTGACGTTTATTTTTTAAGATTAGCGCGATCTCTTTCGGTAAAATATTGAGTAATAACATTTCGGATTTATTTTTTTCAAATTCGATCGCGCGTCGCTGTAAAAAGTCAATTCTCGCGGATAATTCAATCCAATAAGAGCCAAACATTCCCAGAAAGTTGAAAAATGCTAGAAAAAAGATAGTATTAATCAAAAGGATAATTCCATTGGGCACACTCAATACACCTTCATGGATTATTAATTTCAGAGCATAAACACCGGAAAGTATCCAGCCTACTATGGTTGAATAAGCCACTTTTATTCGGGTAAAATAAGACGCGGTAATCATCAAGGCCATACCCGGAAAATAAAAATTATAACCGACTTTCATTGGTGGAAAAATTACGGCCATTGCCACAATACCTAGGCCGGCTAATAAACAAGTTAAACTCACCAAGAAGTGTGTAATTTTTTTAAATACTGGAAAAAAACTGAGAATGAATGTGATCAAAATGAAAGGACAGACAATCCCGTATCTAATCAGAAAAATAGAATTTCTTATACTCGGCTCAATCGAGAGGTCTAACAGTCCAAAAAGAGCATAAGAAATGAACAATAAAGATAAAGCCCATCGGATAATAATGATTGATGGTTTAAATAAAAAATCCTGAAATTCTTCTTCTAAATTCTCTTCGGAAAATTTGAGAAAATATACCTGTTTTTTCAGTGTTTGTAATTCGTCAGAGTTATCGCCTAGTGTTTCAGTATAAGAAACACGAATTGGCTTTTTGTCTGGTAATACATTTGGGGATTTGCTTGAGGGTTGCGGAGGAATCATATTTTTCAATCATTGCACATTGAATTTTGACTAATTAGCACGTTTTAACCATTTTCATCTCAAACTCGATCGCGCCCTGTCTGGGATGACTGTCTGCCATAGAGATAAAATTTCCCGATTTTCCCCTGGGAGAGGACTGGATACGCGATCGGGTACATCCGCCTCATACTACCACAAATAATATATTAATGCAATGATCCCAAGTTGTGCCAAGTTCAGCCAAACTTGAAAAAGGCGATCGCGTTATGTCAAAATAAAAAAGCATATTGCATGATTAAAGTCATTAAGGAGAAACGCGTGGAGTCCAAATATAATCCCCTATCCCTGGAAGAAAAGTGGCAAAAAACTTGGATTGAACAAGGTTTAGACAAAACCCCCGATACCCCAGAAAAACCCAAATTTTATGCCTTGTCCATGTTTCCCTATCCATCGGGAAATCTACACATGGGCCATGTCCGTAACTATACTATCACTGATGTCATTGCCCGACTGAAACGGATGCAAGGATATCGTGTGCTTCACCCGATGGGCTGGGATGCCTTTGGCCTTCCCGCGGAAAATGCCGCGATCGATCGCGGTATTCCTCCGGCAACATGGACTTATCAAAATATCGCGCAAATGCGCGAACAATTACAACGTCTAGGTTTTTCCATTGATTGGGAAAAAGAAGTAACAACTTGTTCTCCTGATTATTATCGCGGGACTCAGTGGATTTTTTTACAATTTTATCAAGCTGGTTTAGCCTATCAAAAAGAATCCGCGGTGAATTGGGACCCCATTGATCAAACCGTATTGGCAAATGAACAAGTTGATAATGAAGGGAAATCTTGGCGCTCAGGAGCTAAAGTAGAACGGAAATTATTACGGCAATGGTTTCTCAAAATTACCGATTATGCCGAACAGTTATTAAATGATTTAGATAAGTTAACGGGATGGCCCGATCGCGTGAAATTAATGCAAGCGAATTGGATCGGTAAATCTGTGGGTGCTTATTTAGAATTTCCTATTGTGGGAAGAGATGACACCCTCATCGGTGTTTTTACTACTCGTCCTGATACCGTTTATGGTGTCACTTACGTCGTTTTAGCACCGGAACATCCCTTAACAAAAGAGGTGACAACTCCTGCACAAAAAACCGCGGTAGAAGCCTTTGTTAAAGAAGTTTCTCAACAAAGTGAATTAGAGCGCACCGCGGAAGATAAACCAAAGCGAGGTATTCCTACTGGTGGTAAAGCAATTAATCCTTTTACCGGTGAAGAAATCCCAATTTGGATCGCGGATTATGTGCTTTATGAATATGGAACCGGAGCCGTTATGGGAGTTCCCGCCCATGATGTGCGTGACTTCAAATTTGCCCAAGAAAATCAATTACCCATCAAACGAGTCATCGTTGAAGATGATGCTGATAATGCCGATGCACATTTAAAAGAGGCATATATTGATCCGGGGATTATGGTTAATTCCGGTAACTTTAATGGTCGAATTTCTACTGATGCCAAAGACGCGATCATTAAATTTGCGGAAAGTGAAGGATTAGGGAAAAAACGCATCCAATATCGTTTAAGAGATTGGTTGATTTCTCGTCAACGCTATTGGGGCGCACCGATTCCTATTATTCATTGTCCTCAGTGTGGAGCTGTTCCCGTTCCTGACAAAGATTTACCTGTATTATTACCCGAAAATGTAGCTTTTTCGGGACGAGGCCCCTCACCTTTAGCGAAGATTGAAGACTGGGTAAATGTATCTTGTCCTACTTGCGGAACTCCGGCAAAACGGGAAACCGATACAATGGATACTTTTATTGATTCATCTTGGTATTTCTTGCGTTATCCTGATGCGAAAAATAGCGAAATTGTCTTTGATTCTGCTCTGACAAATGATTGGATGCCCGTCGATCAATATGTCGGGGGAATTGAACACGCGATTTTACATTTATTGTATTCTCGTTTCTTTACTAAAGTGTTACGCGATCGGGGTTTATTAAATTTTGATGAACCCTTCCAACGCTTATTAACACAAGGCATGGTGCAAGGGATTACTTATAAAAATACCATCACTGGCAAATATATTCCCTCCTCAGAAATCAATCCTAATAATCCCCAAGATCCCCACACAGGGGACCCCTTAGAAGTCTTCTATGAGAAGATGTCTAAATCTAAATATAATGGGGTTGATCCCTTAGATGTGATGAGTAAATATGGCGCAGATACAGCGCGTATGTTTATTCTATTTAAAGCCCCACCAGAGAAGGATTTAGAATGGGATGACGCGGATGTAGAAGGGCAATTTCGCTTCTTAAATCGCCTTTGGCGGTTAGTGACTGATTTTGCTAATTCTGATAGTTTCCATCGCGTAAAAGCGAAAGGAGTCACCCAAGGGAACTTCAAAGATTTAGGATGGACAAAATATCTGATTCAACAGATTACCAAAGATTTACCCTCAACCAAGCATAAAAATGAGAAATTTTATGCAGTTTCCGATGTAAAATCTGCCATTAAAGCCAAACTCACGAATCCTGAAACTCAACAAGAAAGTAAGGCTGATTTAGAAAAAGGGTTGAGTTGGATCGGGGAAAATTTATTGGCGAATTTAACAAAACCCGAGAAAGAATTACGACGAGCAATTCATATCGCGATCAAAGAAGTTACGGAGGACTTAGAAGGAGAATATCAATTTAATACCGCGGTTTCTGAGATGATGAAACTCAGTAACGCGCTTTCCGATGCTAGTTGTAAAGATTCCCCTATTTATTTGGAGGGAATTCAAACCTTAATTCGGTTATTAGCTCCTTTTGCTCCGCACATTTCCGAGGAATTATGGTCAATTATTAACTATAATGAATCGGTGCATAAACAAGTCTGGCCGATCCCGGATCAGGACGCGTTAGTAGTGGATGAAATTACCTTAGTTATTCAATTTATGGGTAAGACTCGTGGCACAATTCAAGTGCCTGTTACTAATGATAAAGAGGTATTAGAGAAATATGCACGAGAGTCGGATTTAGCCCAGCGTTATCTGGAGGGTAAAGAGATTAAAAAAGTGATTGTTGTGCCGGGTAAATTGGTCAATTTTGTGCTCGCGTAACCTTGGGCAATACCTTGGCCAAAATCCTCCTTTTGGCGAAGGTATTGCCATTAGACAGAGTAGGGACACGGCAGTGCCGTGTCCCTACAAGAAATGGTATTATGGGGGTAGTTTCACAAATCGCGATCGGGCTTATCTTGGTGCTATTGCCACAATTTTTTATCAAAATATAACCACAAAGGCACAAAGACACAAAGGCACGAAAAAAAAGTAAGGGAGCTTTCATCCTGAGATGATGTTTTCTACCGGGCAACCGTCTTTTGAAGACACTAAATAATCACAAATTACTCCTTAGTGTCTTTGTGGTTCATTTTATTTCCCGTACTCAGGAAAATTAAAGAAATTGAGTAGGGTTTTCACCAGCTTTGAGCGCGAAAGCAGCGGGAATCCGGCACTTTATGAAATTTTGATTCCTAATTAAATTAGAGGAAAATGTGCTATAATTACCAGGCTCTTACTATCGGGTAATATCTAACTTAATTAGAACTAAAATCCCACTTATGTAATGTAAGAAGAGCAACGATGTATTTATAAGAATACGAGGAGGATTATTATCATTTTTAGTAACAGTGGTAATACAGAAGAAGCATTAGAACTTGTCGAAATTGTCGAACAAGATATAATAGATCATAATATTCAAGTAGGGAGTAACTTTCTCTGGACGGGTAGTGGATCTGAACCTCAGTGGGATAATCCTAAATCAACTAAAGCTTATGATCATATATGGAGTTATCATGGTCCTAAACGTCCCCCTCTTCGATTTCAGGGGAGAGCCGCGGGCACTAATGACAGTCAGGGACAGTGGCTTAATGCAGAAGATTGGGTAAAAGCTGAGAAACTCACCCCTAAACATCCGGTATATATTGAAGTTTAATCGTCCTATTGGCAGAGTTTATCACCCAGATGGCACTATCACTGAAAATGTTATTTGTGCCTTGATTCAAAGAAATACTGACGGCACTCTTAATTGTGGTTATCCTGTTGTCGATACCTATACTCTACGACTATTAAATAGGAGTCAAAGTAGTGAATAATATTCAATATTTTCAGATTCAATTAGCTGAAATAAATTTTGAAGTTTACACGGAACCGCCTGAAGATCCTTTAGGAGAACTATCTGATTTAGAAATGAATCTTCGCCGATTTTGTTATGAATACAATCAACAAGTTTTTTTTACAATTTTTGATGAAAAAGTACGGGTATTTTTAGAACCTGATATTTGCTTGATTTTGGATAAATTTCCCCAAAAAATAGCAAACTTGGCCCAGGGTAAATCTATAGAAATATGTTTTACTGAAAGTGCTTGCCGTGTGATAAAATTTATCCCTTTTGGTGATAAAATTATCTGTCATTTCCGCTCTTTTGGTTCTTTTTGCGAAGAGAAGAATTTTGAACTCGACAAACCTATAGTTTTATCTGAGTTTTCTAATTTTCTGGAGCGACTTATGGATTTAGCTGTGGAAAAAAGTTACATAAGTATTGCCGAAAAAAAACTATTGCTTCTTCCCATCAAACCCCAGGAAATTTTGGCGATTCCTATGGGTTCGTAAGTTTTCCTTTCCTGTTGAAAAAATAGAATAAATTTTCATGGCTAATTAAGACGATAAGACGGCAGAGAAACCCGACGATCGCGCTCTTCCTTCTCTGTGTCTTGAGAATATGGGGTGTCATAGAGATACGATATCCAAAGTCATTAATCAATGGGTAACAATTAATCCTATAATAGTGTATTGACAGTTTTAATGGTAGGAAACTCCCACAGTGAAATTATTTGTCTATCATACCCCTGAACTTGTACCTAGTAACGGTGTCCCTGATTGCGCGATCGCGCTTGATATTCTCCGTGCTACTTCGACAATGGTAACAGCCCTTAATAATGGCGCGGAAGCGGTACAAGTCTTTAGTGATATTGATCAACTTATGGCGGAGAGTGAAAAATGGCCCGCGGATAAACGTATTCGTGCTGGAGAAAGAGGGGGCGCGAAAATGGAAGGCTGTGATATGGGTAATTCTCCCCTTGATTGTACCCCTGATACGGTTTTGGGTAAACGTCTTTTTATTACTACCACCAACGGTACTCGCGCATTTTTGCGGGTTAAGGATGCACCTGTTGTCTTAGGGGGTGCTTTTATTAATCGCAAAGCCGTTGTGGAATATTTGCTCACCAAAAAACCCCAAACGATTTGGATTATTGGCTCTGGGTGGGAAGGGAGTTATTCTTTAGAAGATACTGCCTGTGCTGGCGCGATCGCCAATAGTTTACTCCGAGAAAGTGGTATTCCCCTCGATGACTTTGCCGGAAATGATGAAACCGTCGCCGCGATCGCGCTATATTTACAATGGCAAGATCAGTTATATGAATTGATGAATCACGCGAGTCATGGCAAACGTCTTCTCGGTTTAGAATGCGATGAAGACTTAAAATATTGTGCCAAAAAAGATCTTGTGGATACTATACCCATGCAAAAAGAACCGGGTGTTTTAGTCAAATCTGATGTCCCTGTTCAAGCTTTGTCATCATGGAATTCTTAATAATTTGAATCTCTGTTACTAGAGAAAAAAAAAATTGGGGAGCCCATTTTGAACAGATGCTCTAATGGAAAACCATCGAGGGTAGGGGCGGGTTCACCAGTATCTTCAAAACCTAACTGGAATATTGGTTAACCCGCCCCTACAATAGCACCATGAGATGATATAATTAAAGACGCGATATTATCTTGACATTACTTTTTTAAAGGGGTATAATATTTACCACGCACGATTAAATATGTATAAATTCCCCAAATAAATGGTAGGAAAAAGGGATATTATTTTGATTAAGATTCAACCGCGTCTAAAAGCCGTAGAATTTTATCTACATCATCCAATGCACCCACAATCCGCCGCACCGGTTTTGGCCAAACTTTAATCAGAGTAGGAGTCGCAGAAATTTGATCGGCTTCCGCTTGTTCGGGATGTTTAAACACATCAACCACCTTTAAAGTATAGGGATGCCCTAAAGACTTTTCTAATAATTGATGAAGTGTTTGTAACGTCCGCTCCGTTAATGCACTATTACCCGATACAAATAATCGCAAAACATAACCATGAGTATCAGGTGGCTGCGCCCTACGCGATCGCGACACAGGTAAATCAATGCTCGGACTACCATGAGATTCTAAAGCAACAGAGTCATCAAGACAATTCCCCAAAGGTAAAGCCGATAAATTACCCTTTTTCACCGGAGTGGCTTGGGAGTCTTGCAGGGGAACCTGTACGACTAAATCGTGATTCTTCCACAGTTGAGGAAATTGCTCATAATAAGTCGCGATCACCATTGGATTACATAAATCATCGACGCGTACCGGCCAAACTAAATCCCCACATTGAAAAACAGCATTCAATAAATGTTGATATCGCACCACTGGGGGATAAGTTTCCGCCTCTAACTTCACCTGTTGCGTTTGAGGATCAAACCATCGATCAATAGTCGCGGTGTAGCAAGGTATAAGAAAATGGGGAGGCTCTGATAAACCTAAGATTTCTTGGAGAATTACACAGAGATGGAGATGCCATCGACTTTGTTTACTGGGATCGATACAATAAATTAAATCTCCCCCGGGTGTAAACAGGGCTATGCCTTTAAAAAATTTAGGAAATGTAGATTGATCTGACATTAAGGAAAAATACCTAATCCCTGTATGAAAAAGTTAAAAATGAACAAGTTCTGTCATCCTTTTTATTATTAACTAATTTAGGGAAGTTAGCTGAAACTTCTCAAAAGTCAGAACTTACGCACCGGGTTTCTTAACTAAAAATCCTCTTTTTCGCCAAGAGAAAACTAACAGAAACCCTGTTTTTTGGGTGGGAGTGAGTAAGGGCGGGTTTAATCGGGTGTTTGATCGGTATCAAATCTTTCGGTGAACCCGCCCTTACAGTTTTTTTCTGTAGAATTAGATACGACCGCGGAGCATTTGGGCCATCTCGTTAGGACTAGGTGAATTTTCCTTCGCGATTTCCTCAGTAATTTTACCCGCTTGATAGAGTTCATAGAGGGCTCTATTCATCGTCATCATGCCTTCAAAAGTATCTTTGAGCATGATTTGTTGAATTTCCTCATTGAGTCCCTTGAGGATGTATTCCCTCACGACATCCGTATTAATGAGGACATCGTGGAAAGCCGCCCGTTTGCCATCGGTGGTTTTACATAACAATTGGGCAATGATCGCGACTAAAGATTCCGCGATCGACACCCGGATCGCGCCTTGTTCGGCAGCACCAAACATATCCAAAATCCGGTTCAGGGTTTTCACCGCGTTATTCGTGTGCAGTGTTCCCGCGACTAAGTGACCTGTTTGCGCCGCTTTGAGAGCAATTTCTACGGTTTCGCGATCGCGAATTTCCCCCACCAACATCATATCGGGATCTTGACGCAGAGCACCCTTAAGCGCGTTGATAAACTTAAGAGTATGACGGCCGACTTCCCGGTGTTTAATCAAAGACTTACGACTTTGATGAACAAATTCCACCGGATCTTCAATAGTAATAATGTGGTGAGCACTATTCTTATTGATATAGTCAATCATCGCCGCCATCGTCGTGGACTTCCCTGAACCCGTCGGCCCCGTCACCAAAATCAGTCCCTTATGGGCTTGACAAATTTTGAGAAAGACAGGGGGTAAATTCAGTTGCTCCATCGTCAGAATCGTCGCGGGAATCAGTCGCATGACTGCCGAAGGACCAGATAAGGAGTCAAAGGCACTAATCCGAATACGGACAAAACCAAAGTCAAAGGCACCGTCAAAGTCTAGGTTTTTTTGGAAAAACTCAATTTCTTCATCAGTCATACACTCCTGCATCCAGCTAAAGAAGGTATCTAAGTCCGTCGTGGGATACCCCGCGTCAGAAATATCACCTCGTTTGCGAAAGCGGGGAACTTCATTCACTCCTAAGTGAATATCTGAAATGCCCTCTTCTTTCGCTCGCATGACAATTTCGCGTAAGGTAGGGTGTCCCTCCGTTGGCCCTTTACCTCTTTGAGGAGTCGCGGGTTTGGCTCCGGGTACGGGAGGGGCACTGGCGGAGGGGGCTGGTGGAGCTCCGGGGGGTGCTGCGGCTCTGGGAGCTCCTGGCGCGGGGGGGCGAGGTGGAGGCGGGGGAGCGCCCGGAGCGGGGGGGCGAGGTGGAGGGGGAGCCGGGGGACGCGGTGTTTGTGTCATAATGCGCTACCTAAGCTTTAGAGACATTGACGAAATCGGGTTTTTTTTGATTTGGCAATATGGAGAAGGCACAATGGAAACAGTGCTTTTCCATTTTTAAGGAAAATGAAAATGAATACAGAGGATTTAGCTTTTTACCCAGCCCTTGAACAGGCGCGTCTGATCCGTTCTCAGGAAGTTTCTCCTTTGGAATTGGTGGAACTTTATTTACAACGCATCGATGCCTTTAATCCTCAACTAGGTAGTTATTTTACCGTAATGTATGAGGACGCGATCGCGCTGGCGAGAACTCAAACGGAACAATTAGCCCATGAGAGTGATCCCAAAACCTTACCACCTTTTTTTGGGGTTCCCATCTCTATTAAAGATTTGAACCCGGTGCAGGGGGTCCGTTGTACTTATGGCTCACGCGCCTTATTCAACAATATCGCGACTTATGATGATGGTTTAGTCACACGCCTTAAACACGCGGGTTTTATTATTTTAGGGAAAACCGCGACATCGGAAGTGGGTTCCCTTCCCTATACGGAACCCGATGGATTTGCCCCTGCTCGTAATCCTTGGAATTTAGATTACACTCCGGGGGGTTCTAGTGGTGGTGCTGCCGCGTCTGTTGCGGCCGGATTGTGCGCGATCGCCCAGGGTTCAGACGGAGGGGGGTCCATTCGTGGTCCTGCTTTTTGTTGTGGGTTAGTTGGAATTAAACCCTCACGGGGACGAGTTTCTTTTGCGCCGATGGGAGATTATCAAAGTGGGATTTCTGCCAATGGTCCCCTCGCTCGGACTGTCAGGGATGCCGCGGCCTTATTAGATGTCATGTCAGGATATGTTACGGGAGATCCCTATTGGTTGCCCGATCCCAATCCTTCATTTTTAGCCAGTACAGATATCCCCTTAAAACCCCTAAAAATTGCTTTTTCTACATCAATTGAGCCTGTGGGAGAAGCCTCACCCGAATGTCAACAACCTGTATTAGACACAGTAAAACTATTAGAAGAAATGGGGCATCATGTGGAAATGGCTTGTCCTGATTTTAGTAATTTATTAGAACCTTTTACCGTAGTTTGGCAAGCGGGAGCGGGAGCTAGTGGTATTCCCGCTGAAGGCTTAGGAAAAATGAATCGTTGGTTACTTTCACAAACAGTATCCGCGGGAGTTTATTTGCAAGCTGTCTCTAAAATGCAATTTATCGCGAGACGGATTGTGGCCTTTTTTCAACAGTTTGATGTTTTAGTGCTTCCTACTTATATGCACTCCCCTATTCGCATCGGAGAATGGGCTGATTTGACTCCTGAAGAAACTTTACAAAAGATTGTGCAGTGGATCGCGCCTTGTCCTCCCTTTAATGCTTCTGGACAACCCGCGATCGTGATTCCGACAGGAATTTCTGCCAAGGGCTTACCCCTAGGAGTGCAACTAATTGGCAAACCCGCGGATGAAGCCACAATTATCGCGTTAGCCGCACAACTAGAAGCCGTGAATATCTCAAAAACCGGGTTTCTCAAGCCCCCTCTTTTTGATAATAGATAAGAGCAAGAAACCAGGTTTCTCAAGCAATACCTTCGCCATTTTTTGTAGGTTGGGTTGAGCGATAGCAAAACCCAACGAATAGGTTGGGTTTCAAATAGGTTGGGTTTCAAATAGGTTGGGTTCCGAATAGGTTGGGTTTCGTACCTCAACCCAACCTACATAAAAATCGTTTTTTAGGTTGGGCGAAGGTATTGTCTGTAAAGAAACCCGGTTTCTTTGGTGTAAGAATCTTTTCCTCATCTGCGTTTATCTGCGTTTATCTGCGGTTTCAATAAAAGATACAAAAACTTACATAGAATGGGCTGGAACAAAAGGAGACAAAGATTATGCAAATTACACTCAATTCCGAAGAAGAAAAATTATTACAAGCACAAATTGATAGTGGAAAATATACAACCCCGAATGATGTGATCGTGGCGGCATTAAAATTACTCTCGGAAAAACAACCACCTAGTCAACCGAAGCAAACTGTAACAATTTCAGCCAAAGAAGCTACTCAAAAATTACTAGAAGAGAAACAGCAAATGATGAGGGATCTCAACAAAAATATTACTCTCGATCCTCAACGGGAACTAAAAAGTCAACAACTGAAAGAATTATTTGATCGCACTCAATCCCTACCGGAAATTCAGGATATTACCGAAGAAGATATCGCGGCAGAAATCGCAGCTTATCGGAGGGGTGAATGAAAGTAGTTATTGATACTAATGTCTTGGTTTCTGCTGTTTTAAAAGGACGGAAACCCAGACAAGTGATTCAAGCCATTGCCCCTTAACTAAACTTGCTTCTCATTCTCGCCTTATCCATAAAAGATACAAAACTTTACATTTAACGGGCTTGCACAAAAAAGGAAAGTCTGGTAGTATAAGATTGTGATATGAAGAAGTTTACTTAATAATGGGATGGTCGCAATTTTAAAATTTTCGCAACCATCCCATTATAATAGAAATTATCCGTCAATTCCCTCACGTTGTCAAGGGGTTATCCTTCTTTTGAGCGCGATTTTTGGTAAATTTTTGTCACGATGAGATGTTGTTTTGAAACCGCAGATGAACGCTCCTAAACGCAGATGGGATGGATAAGGAAAAGTTAGAGGGAAAAAACCGAAAACCTAACTCCTTTTATTTGACAAGCCTGCCATGACTTCCTCTCGATATGCCAGAAAATAACTAAATTTAATCTTGACAACAATTCTTGACATATTCCTGAAAAACAGAAGACAATTTAAACAAGATTTTATCCTCTTTTACTTTCCTTACTAAATACCTTTGTTGTAATGATTGTAAACCATTAATTAAATCCATTGATGATAAATCTAAACTCTGTCTTAAATATTCTCTGGATACAGGCTGTTCAAACTTACTTAATTCTAAAACCAGTTGCTTTTCTCTAGGTGAGAGTCTGTTAAATAACTGGTGAAAATTATCTTGCATATTTGGGGTGATAATCAAGCTATTGTCGGCTAAAAACTCAGCAACATCCCCATCAAAAATATTTTTAATGGAAATAGCAATACTTTTTAAATCACCCGGATTACCCTCATATAAGTTCATTAGCTTTAACCAGCTATCCTCATGTTTTAATCCTGTCCCTTTCAGAATTTCTACATCGGATAAATCGGAGACTTCTAAAGATTTAATCGGATATAATTCCTCATCTAAACATTCCATCTCTGGACATTGTTCTTGACTAATTAAAATCACATTACTTTGATGTTGAACTTCTGAGATCATCTTAAAAAAGTTTTGATAATATTTGTATTCCGTTTGATATTGTCCCGCCCATTGACTACTAGCAAAGATATTTTGCACATCATCAAGGATAATTAAACACTTTTTCTCCGTGAAAATCTCTAATAATTGTTTTAATTGATCATCTATATTTACGTTAGCTTCTTTGTTACAAACATTCAATAAATCATTAACAAGTAAATCTAAAGATTTAGGAAATTTTAGGTTTCTCCAGATAATTACTTCAAATTGTTGTAAATTGAGATCAATAAACTTTTTCACTAGAGTGGTTTTACCAATTCCACTCAATCCCAATACTGAGATTAAACGAGTATTTTGATTTAATATCCAATGAGAAAGGGTTTTAAGTTCAGATTCTCTACTATAAAAATTAATGATTTGGGGTGCTACGGTTAAATCGTGATGAGGTGATGTAGATTTAGTATCAATGTTACTTTCTCGATTTTTTTTATTAGGCTGACTAAATGTTTGTGTATGATAAAAATGATTATTACTACCATTTATATGGTAAATATTGGAATGTTCTGAAGATTCAATATATACCCTTTCCAATGTAGAACGAAAATTAGATTTTTTTATATCCTCACCCAATATTTCAGATAAAAGTTGCCATAATTCAGCCCCCACATCAGCTATATGATTTTTAGTGACATGGCACTTCTGGGCGATATCATCATAGGTTTGTCTTTGCCAAGTCCCCTCAACTACAGCCCTTTGAACATCATCTAGGTGCTTTCCAGTTCGTTCAACCACTAGCCGATCCACAAATTGTAACACTTCGTTTACAGTCATAAAAACGATACCGGGTAAAGGTTTCACCCATTATAGCTTAACCGGAATCCTATTTTTTCCGAACTTTTCCGATTTTTTGCTTAATATTTTGTAACAAAACTCCCGTTTAAATCAGATTTTTTCCGATAACCAATTTTATCGTTGATTTATTAAAATCAGCAGTACAACTTTATATTTCATAGGAAAAATCATGCTCGCAACAAGTATTCCTCTGACACAACCTTTAACTTCTCCTCTCTCTATTCAGGAAAAAAACAACGTGATCAAGCAAATTAAGAACTTTCTTGCTGATAGTGAAAGCGGGATGGTTTATGACTATAAAAAGCATTGTAATTAAAGAGTAATAACTATGTGATATAGCAGTTTTCGTTCTAGTGAGTTATAGCTTGATCCCGGTATGCCTTTAACGCACACCCAAAGCCTGTACCTGCTCTTGCTGAAAACTGCTATATTCTTTCCTCATCTACTACTTAAGAAAATATGAGTTTTATTTCATCTAATTATACCTCACTAGGCTTGAAAATGCTATATACCAACGCAGAGGTTATCTTCTCTTGCGCCTCTGCTTTTATACAAGCAATTGGAAGTGATCGCTTTTTTGATATTAAGGAATATCGGCGATGTTTGTCTGAAGTTTTTTCTTTATCAATCCAAGAAAAATCTTTTTCTATTAATTTTGAAGACAGTTCTGTCTCTAAATCACTTCTTTCCTCCCCATCTATTGCTGAGAATATAGTTCAGATTTTACCAACTGATGTTAGTGAAAGAAAAGTGATAGCTAGAAATATCTTAGATGCACTTACTTCCCTCAATAAAACTTTTCCTAGCTTTAGTCCCATTATTGAACTTCAAGTTGCTCATATAGTCGTTGCTAAAAATACACGTTACGGTAGTGGAACAACATCCAAATACCCTGCTTATATTTGGTTAAGTCCTTCTCAGGATTGGGAAATCTTTGACTATGCAGAATGCCTCTATCATGAAATTGTACACTTGAACCTATTCCTTATTGATATGGTTTATGGTCTATATCGAGATCGCTCTGTGCTGTATGATACTGCTTATTACTCAAAGTCAGTCATTAAAAAAGTAAAGCGTCCAATTGATAAGTCTTTTCATTCTATTTGTGTCGCTGATTCCTTGGTAAATTTTTTTGAACATTATGGAAAACATGATGAAGCTCAATCAATGAAAAATGAACTGTTAGAAACTATTAGAGAGTGTATTTATATGCAGAATGGTCTTTCTGACATAGGTAAACAAATCATTAGAGATATTGAAGAAAGATATAATATCACTACTCCATAATCTTTGCCTAGAAGATCCTTTTTTGAAATGCAATTTTCACTGGAAATTAGTAGTTTTTAAGCTTGAGTTAATGGTGCCATAACTTTAATAAACTCAACAAGTATGATCAGGAAAATCATCTGCAAAGGAAAGTCTGGTAGTATAAAATCATGATATTAAAAAGTTTACTTAATAATCGGATGGTCGCAATTTTAAAATTTTCGCAACCATCCCATTATATAAATAATCCGTCAATTCCCCCACGTTGTCAAGGGGTTATCCTTCTTTTGAGTGCGATTTTTGGTAAATTTTTGTAACGAGATTTGGTTTTGAAACCGCAGATTAACGCTCCTAAACGCAGATGGGATGGATAGGGATATCAGAATAGGGTGCAATCGAAAAAAATCGAAAAGTTTAATCATCAGAGCCATAAGCAATATTAAGGCTAATCCAGAAAATGCCGGCAGATGCCATCATAATTAATACTGCCCAGAACCAATGGGGAAGAAGTAAATATTCTGCGATTTTTCCGGTATCAGAGATTAATTGTTGACCATTAATATTGACAGAATTTCCCCCAAACAAATATTCTTTTTGGTGATAGGTACTGACAAGGGCTTGTACACCCATAAATTGTACAATCCACGCTTGAAGTCCTTTGGGAGTTTTAAACGCGATTAATAAAACGAATAATCCCCACAGAGAGATAGCAACTACTCCAAATCCAGTCCTGATCCACAGTAAGACTGAAAGCAGCATCACAGAACCCAAAGCCATTAAACACCAATGGGCCGTTTGATAACGACGACTCGATAAAATCAATATTCCACCCGCGAAGGCTGGGCCAAGGGGGCCTCCCATTGCTACTAATGCACTTCCCAATTTACCCCCAAAAGAAATCGAATGGTAAGCTATACCTGAACCATTGGAAAATATTAAAAGTTTGGAGAAATTTCCCCCTAGTAAAATTGCCGTTAATCCATGTCCCATTTCGTGAAACCATGTGGCTAAAATCGAAAAAGGATATAAAATATAGTTTCCCCAAGAAGATTGCCATACAATAATTGTGACAATCGCTGCCACAATTAACCAAATTAACCCGATTTTCGATGAGGATAATTCTTTTAATTCAGACATAATTTTAATTAAGCCGAAAGTTGAATAGAATCGACAAAATCGCAGGTAACTCAGACAGAGAAGAGACAAAAATATCTCCGTTTATCCTCAATGGATAGGGATATCAGAATAATGAACCACAAAGGCACAGAGGACACAGAGGAAAGATTATCTCAGAAACCGGGTTTCTCAAGGCTACTCATTTCTAATAAGAGATAAGAGCAAGAAACCCGGTTTCTTTGGTTTAGATTTTACAAGCCGGCCATGACTTCCCGTGCTGCGGTTAATGTCTGATCAATATCCTCATCGGTATGGGCTAAGGAGGTAAATCCGGCTTCAAATTGAGAAGGTGCTAAGTAAATTCCTCGCTCTAGCATTCCGCGATGGAAGCGACTAAATTTGGTCAGATCGGATTTCTTCGCGTCTTCGTAATTATGTACGGGCCCCCCGGTGAAGAATAAACCAAACATCGCGCTAATTTGTCCTCCACAAACCGCGTGGCCTGTTTCTTTGGCTATTTTTAACAAGCCTTCGGATAATTTTTTGGTGATTTTGTCGAGTTGTTCGTAAGTACCTGGTTTTTGTAATAATTCTAGAGTCTTAATTCCCGCAGTCATCGCGAGGGGATTTCCTGATAGTGTTCCCGCTTGATACATGGGACCGGCTGGGGCTACCATACTCATTATGTCGCGACGGCCGCCGTAGGCTCCTACTGGTAATCCTCCTCCGATTACTTTGCCTAGTGTGGTTAAGTCGGGTGTGACTCCGAATTTTTGTTGCGCTCCGCCATAGGCAATTCGGAATCCTGTCATTACTTCGTCAAAGACTAATAGGGCTTCATTGTCTTTGGTGATTTCGCGCAAGCCTTCTAAAAATCCTGCATCGGGGGGGATAAATCCGGCATTACCAACGACGGGTTCTAATATTACTCCGGCAATTTCTCCAGGGTTTTCGGCAAATAAGGCTTTAACTGCTTCTAAGTCGTTATAGGGTGCGGTGAGGGTATTCGCGGTGACAGCCTTGGGGACTCCGGGTGAGTCGGGTAAGCCTAATGTCGCGACTCCTGAACCTGCTTTGACGAGGAACATATCCGCGTGGCCGTGATAACAGCCTTCAAATTTAATGACTTTATCCCGTTTGGTAAAGGCTCTCATTAAACGTAATACTGCCATACAGGCTTCTGTGCCTGAGTTGACAAAGCGTACCATTTCGATGCTGGGGACGGCATCAATTACCATTTCCGCGAGGACGTTTTCTAAGACGCAGGGGGCTCCAAAGCTTGTGCCTTTTTCTAGGGCTTCATGGAGGGCACTAATGACATGGGGATGGGTATGGCCGCAAATGGCTGGCCCCCATGTGCCTACATAGTCGATGTATTTGTTGCCGTCGATATCCCAGACATAGGCGCCTTTGACATGATCAAATACTATGGGTTGACCTCCTACTGATTTGAAGGCCCGTACTGGGGAGCTTACTCCTCCTGGCATGAGTTTCTGCGCGGCGGCGAATATTTCTTCTGATTTGGTCGTTGTGAAGGTTGTGGAAACCAATGTTTTCTCCTTTATGGTGTTTTTTGGGGATAGAATGTTAGAATAGCTGGTTTTGGATAGGTCTTTACATTAAGATTTGAGGATTTATTTTACCGCGATCGCGTCAATGTCGGGACGGGTTTTCGAGTCGGGGCGGGTTTTCGAGTCGGGGCGGGTTTTTCAGCATCTCTGTTTGGTGGCAATTATATGGGTGAACCCGCCCCTTGTATCTTTAAAGATACAGGCTCCCAAACCGCCAAGCCGGTACTTAAAGCCTCCGCGAGTAAATATAAAGAAACTAGAAAAGTTTCTTACTTAAGATCGAGAGACAGTAGAAAGT
>Ga0209812_10000130_pt1 | contig 69365 bp, 54 predicted proteins | sample JI71714BDNA_FD_187502 | JGI IMG/M metagenome (GOLD analysis project Ga0209812, IMG submission 187502) | Wastewater effluent complex algal communities from Wisconsin, to seasonally profile nutrient transformation and Carbon sequestration -... | ecosystem: Engineered > WWTP > Effluent > Algae... | reverse complement strand
TGGGTGACTTCTCCATTTGTCATTTCCCATATTTCTGGTCCAGTAGTTTTGTAGTGAGCAAGGTAATTATCTTTATTTGCAAATTGGTCCAGCATAAAATATCCATCTTGTTTTGACTTCTCTTCGGCATAATCTCTACAATCTTCTATGGTATCTAGTAAAATTACCTTCGCACCGAAAGCTTCCATAGTTTGGGTACGTTCTTTGGTAGAGTTGGAAGGCATGATTAATTCTATGGGAATATTAAATGTACCTGCTATCATCGCCAAAGCTATGCCAGTATTGCCACTTGTGGCCTCTATTAAGGTAGTATTGGATTTAATATCACCACGTTCCATAGCCGATTTTATCATATTCAATGCTGCTCTATCTTTGACACTTCCGCCAGGATTATGTCCTTCCATTTTAGCGAAAACTTTCACCATTTTTGAAGTATTAAGATTTACTAATTCTACAAGTGGTGTATTACCTACTAGGTCAATTATTCTCATTGTCAGGTATTTGAATTTTACTTAATTTATTGTAAATGAATGAATTGAATCATACATCAATACTTTCGATATATTTATTGTCAGCATTATGATAGACACGCGTTCCTGCAGGTACAGATTTTGTAAGCCATACATTACCTCCAATCACACACCCTTCACCTATGACTGTCTCACCACCGAGTATGGTCGCTCCTGAATAAATAACTACATTGTTTTCAACGGTAGGATGACGTTTAGTACCTGCCATTTTTTTATCTATACTGATAGCTCCTAGCGTTACGCCTTGGTATATTTTGACATGATCGCCGATGATGGTAGTTTCGCCAATGACAACTCCTGTACCGTGGTCTATACAAAAAGATTTACCTATTGTAGCACCAGGATGAATATCAACGCCAGATTGTGAATGAGCGTGTTCTGCCAAAATCCTTGGTATAAGTGGAATCTTTAGTTTATGAAGTTGATGTGCTACTCTATGGATAAAAAGTGCATAAAACCCAGGATATGCTCTGACAACTTCAAAGGCAGAATGTGCAGCAGGATCACCATCTACAAATGCATCTATATCTAACAAAAGATCATTGTAAATAGAAGGTAAAGCGTCAAAAAATAAATTAGCATTTTTTTTGCAATCTCCTTTTTTACAGGCTTTTGTCTTCTCCAACATCATTTCCAGATTTAGCTGCAACTGATTTAACATAATGTGGATCTCAAAAGTACTTCCCAATCGACTTTCTGCAACTTCAGGAAAAAGCACTTCAAGTAATCCATTAGACCATGTAGAAAGGGTATTGCTAGAAGGTACCTCAGGTGTCAACTGATGCTTCTTCATTAATTTTTCTAAAAACGTATTGTCCATCTTTACCTAACAATTAAGCTAGGTACTTGTTTCTAGTTGAAAACTGAATTAGTTTGTATTTAAATATTTATTTTAGATAAATTGAAACCTTACAATAAATCTTCTAGATTGCCAAAACGAACATTTTAATTACCTTTTAGGAACTAACCTTATGATAGGACAAATCATCTCTTCTAGAGAAATGCCTCCATGTTGGAAAGTATCTTTGAAAAAATTATTGAAGTAGGTAAAATTATTTGGGTACAAAAAGAAAACATCTTCTTTCGCAAATATATACGAACTACTCATATTTGGGCTAGGAAGTCCTGCTTCTGCGGGATTTCTCACCTCGAGCACATCTTTCCTATCATACTGTAGATTTCTCCCTACTTTGTACCGAAGATTTGTTGTGGTCTCTCGATCGCCAATGACTTTGGATGATGTTTGGACTCTGATGGTTCCGTGATCTGTAGTGATGACTAGTTGTATGTCACGTTCTGCAAGCTTTTGCATCATGGCCCAAAGTGGTGAATTGATAAACCAAGTTTTGGTCAATGATCTGTATGCTTTTTCATCACCTGCCAACTCTTTGAGTACTTCCATCTCGGTGCGTGAATGGGACAACATGTCTATGAAATTATATACAATAGCCGTAAAATCATTATTGAAAAAATTGAGGGCATTGTCTTGCAACTGTTTTGCAGCCTGCACATTGGTGACTTTGACGTATTCAGTTTTGATCTCCTTCTTGACCAATTTTTTGACTTGTTCTTGAAGTAGATCACCTTCTTTTAAGTTCTTACCACCTTCTTCATTATCATTCAACCACCAATCAGGAAATTTCTTTTGGATCTCAAGCGGTGTCATACCTGAAAAAATGGCATTACGACTATATTGTGTCGCGGTGGGCAAAATCGAGTAAAAAAAGTCTTCTTCTTCTATTCGATATAATTCCGTCACGATGGGTTCGATGATTTTCCATTGGTCATAACGAAGATTATCCATCAATATCATGATGGTAGGTTTATCATTTGCAAAAAGCGGAAAAACCTTTTCTTTCATTAAGTCTTGAGACTTTCTTGGCCCCGATGACTTTTTAAACCATTCCAAATAATTTCTAGAGACGTATTTAAAAAACTCTTTATTGGCTTCTTCTTTTTGCATATTGAGAATTTCTTTCATCTGCTGATTATTGCTATCATCTAGACGAAGCTCCCACGATATGATCTTCTTGTAAATATTTACCCATTCTGTGTAATCAGGTCCACTATTGATTTCCATGGATATGTTTCTGAACTCCTGCTGATAGTCTGTGGCTGTTTTTTCAGAGATAAGCCTTTTATTATCAACTATCTTTTTTAACGTAAGTAAGATCTGATTTGGGTTGACAGGTTTGATGAGGTAGTCGTCTATCTGAGATCCGATCGCTTCTTCCATGATGTTTTCCGCTTCGTTTTTGGTAATCATGACGATAGGAATATTAGGAAGTTTGTCTTTAATACGAGACAATGTTTCTAATCCTGTCAGTCCAGGCATACTCTCATCTAGAAAAACAATATCAATGGTCGAGTCTTCATCAAGGATATCTAATGCATCATGACCGTTGCTGACAGTGACAACTTCATATCCTTTTTTCTCAAGAAAGAATAGTTGTGGTTTCAATAAATCGATTTCATCGTCTGCCCAAAGTATTTTTATTTTGTCCCCTACCATCTAACTTCTTTTAATTTTAATTTTTTATGAAATGTAAAAACACAAAGTTTAATTCTGTAAACAATATGTCATGGTATAACGTTCGGAATTTAAATATATTTTTGCGTCATGAATAAAAAGAAAATATTTAATGATCCTATCTATGGTCTCATAAGATTTTCTGATGAAATACTTTATGACATCATAGATCACCCTTATTTTCAGCGTTTGCGACGTATCTCCCAGCAAGCACTGTCTCATTATGTCTACCCAGGCGCGCTACATACTAGATTTCAGCACGCTATAGGAGCAACGCACCTGATGACTAGGGCACTCGACACACTCAGATCAAAAGGTCATGTCATCTCTGATCAAGAATATGAGTCAGCTTGTATTGCCATTTTGCTTCACGATATAGGACATGGTCCTTTTTCTCATGCACTCGAACATACACTTGTAGACATACACCATGAAGAAATATCGCTACAACTGATGACCAAAATCGGCGAAGAGTTGGCTTATGATTTTAGCTTGGCTATAGACATTTTTAAAGGAAGCTATCCAAGACATTTTTTACACCAGCTAGTTTCAGGTCAGATAGATGTGGATCGGATGGATTATTTGACTCGGGACAGTTTTTTTTCCGGTGTAGCGGAAGGCATCATCGGTTATGATCGCATTATTACGATGATGAATGTGGTAGATGATTTTTTAGTTATTGAAGAAAAAGGTATTTACTCCATAGAAAAATTCTTGATGGCGCGTAGATTGATGTATTGGCAAGTCTATTTGCACAAAACGGTGATTGCTGCTGAGACTATGCTGATTTCAATATTAAAGAGAGCAAAACATCTTAGCATAGCTGGTATTGACATTCCCTCATCTGATGAGTTAAATTACTTTCTCAACCTACGGGGTGATGAAGTCCAACTGTCCAAAGATCCAAACTTTCTTAATAATTATGTGAGACTAGACGATACTGACATTTTGTGGATGATCAAGAGATCTACACATCATAAAGATATGATATTCAGTACCTTGTGCAACAATTTATTAGATAGAAAACTACCAAAAGTCACCGTAAAAAATGATGAAACCTTAAGTCAATTTTATATCAATAGAAAGAAATACCAGGATTTGCATCATTTGACTAACGATGAAATATCGTACTTTTTTAGTGAAAAAAAAGAAGTCATCTTTCCTTATGATGTGAGATCAGGTGAAATCAATATGCTCATGAAAAATGGAGAAATAGTACCATATAGCATCCTAAATACTTATTTGAATACAAAAGCTGAAGAAAGAACATTTTTATTTTTTGTCAGGGATAATCATTTCTAAAATATTGATACTAAAAAATGTCAATTCAAAAGTCAAGATAACTTCTCATAAAATACATTGGCTTAGAAATTACTATTAAATTTGTTATTTAATCTAGGTTATGGCAACAATTCTCATCTGTCTTACAGCTTTTCTTGCTTCCATTTTGACTTTTTTCTCAGGTTTTGGCTTGGGTACTTTGTTGGCACCTGTGCTGATGTTCTTTTTTCCAGTGGAAGTTGCCATTGCCCTGACGGGTATTGTCCACTTCTTTAATAACGTATTTAAACTGTTTTTGACTGGAAAACATGCAAATAAAGAAGTTATCCTTAGATTCGGAATACCTGCAGTGATAGCAGCTTTTGTAGGTGCAAGTCTTCTTCTTCAATTTTCGGATATGTCTCCTTTGTATCAATATAATTTTCTTGAAAAAAACTTCAGTATCTATCCCACCAAACTTATAATTGCTGTTTTGTTAATGTTTTTTGCTGTTGTGGACTTGATTCCATATTTCGGGAAGCTAGCATTTTCTAAAAACAAACTTCCTATCGGTGGGATTTTAAGTGGATTTTTTGGTGGGCTGACAGGTGCTCAAGGTGCGTTAAGAAGTGCATTTCTAATTAGAGCTGGACTAAGCAAAGAAGCCTTCATAGGGACTACAGTTGTCGTATCTACGATGGTAGATATCACAAGATTGGGTGTATATGCAACTGGATTTGGTCAACATCTTCAAAAAGACAATTTAACACTCCTACTACTAACTACTATTTCTGCCATCATAGGTGCTTTTATTGGGAATAAATTACTCAAAAAAGTAACCCTCAAATTTATCCAACAAATAGTGGCAACGCTACTAATATTTATAGCAATAGGATTGGGTTTGGGCTGGTTGTGATGAAATATTTAGAAGCTTTTGCTACTTATTAAAAACTGATTCGGACTATTTTCTGACATCACCATTGCATATGATCTTTATCATAATGTCTTGGTAAAAAATTTTAGAACTTAGCATGGTCTAAACATAATTAGTTAAGTGTGATGCTCAAGAGAAATAGAACTTATGAAACCCAATAATATATTGATAGCTCCTATCAAATCCTTTTTTGTAGAAACAGGCGAATTAGCTTATTTTGCTGGAAGGTTTTTTAGAGAAATTTTCAGAAGGCCTTTTGAGTTCAAAGAACTATTAAAACAATGCTACAATATGGGCAATCGGTCAATGTTGTTAGTAGGTGTGACGGGTTTTATCATTGGTCTTGTCTTTACACTTCAATCTCGACCAAAAATGATAGAGCTAGGAGCTGTCGCATGGCTACCTTCTATGGTCAGTATTTCCATCATAAGAGAGATAGGTCCTATTATTACAGCATTGATATGTGCAGGCAGAATTGGTTCGGGGATTGGGGCTGAATTGGGTGCAATGAGAGTGACAGAACAAATAGATGCTATGGAAGTTTCGGGTACCAACCCATTTAAATTCCTTGTGGTAACTAGAATACTTGCCACTACCTTAATGATTCCATTACTAGTCATCATGAGTGATGCAGTGGCTCTTTTTGGGTCTTTTCTGATAGAAAATATAAAAGGTGATGTTTCATTTACCTTATATTTTGATGAAGTATTTGGAGCATTAAAATATTCAGATTTAGTTCCATCCACTATTAAGACTTTTTTCTTTGGTTTTGCTATTGGACTGGTGGGATGCTACAAAGGTTATTATTGCAAACATGGGACAGTTGGTGTAGGATTGACAGCCAATGCAGCAGTGGTAGAAGCATCCATGGTTGTATTTATTATAGATTTTGCAGCAGTATTGATCACAGATATATTTTATTCTATATGAATGATATTCAAAACAGTACAAACAAAATAGTAGTCATAAAGGACCTTGTAAAGTCCTATGGTGAGCACAAAGTTTTGAATGGCTTTAACATGGAACTTTTTGAGGGCGAAACGGTAGTCATAATGGGTAAATCTGGTTCGGGAAAATCAGTTATGATCAAATGTCTGATTGGATTAGAATCACACGACTCAGGCACCATCACGATTATGAACAAAAACCTAGACAAGATGGACGCCGATACTTTAAATGACATAAGAACAGAAGTTGGATTTTTGTTCCAAGGCAGTGCATTATACGATTCCATGTCGGTGAGAGAAAATTTAGAATTTCCATTAAGAAGACACATAGGTAAATTCGGCAAAATAGGAGATGCGACACCACTTGTGATGGAAGCTTTAGAAAGTGTGGGTTTACCTCAGACCATAGACCTTATGCCAGAAGAACTTTCAGGTGGTATGAAACGACGTATTGCACTAGCTAGGACGCTCATTTTAAAACCCAAAATCATTCTTTATGACGAGCCCACCACAGGTCTAGATCCTATTACATCAAAGGAGATTGTCTTGCTAATGAAATCCATTCAGGAAAAATACAAAACATCATCAATCGTCATAACACATGATGTGGATTGTGCGAGATTCATAGCGGATCGGATGATATTATTGATAGATGGTATTAATTACATCATGGGGACTTATTTGGAATTATCTCAATCTGAAGATCCCAAAGTTAAAGCATTTTTTAAACAGTAAATATGGAAAAGTCATTATACCAAAAACTGAAATTAGGAATATTTGTCATCACAGGGACTATATTTTTTATATTGGGTGTATATTTCATTGGCGATAAGCAAAATATGTTTGGCAATTCTTATCACATTTACGCCACATTCAATAATATCAATGGACTGAAACCTGGTAACAACGTCAGATATTCAGGTATCAATGTAGGTACTGTCAAAGATATCGTCATGGTCAGTGATACGCTCATTGTAGTCAAAATATCTATCGAGAAGGATATCACCAAACATATAAAAACGGATGCAAAATGTGCCATTACATCTGACGGTCTAGTAGGAAGCATGATCATAAACATCTTACCAGGATACCAATCTCAGAATAGTATAACGCAAGGAGATACGATCCGATCTTCATCGAGAATTAGAACGGATGAGATGCTTCAGACTCTAAGTGTCACCAATGAAAATGCTGCCTTATTGACTGGAGAATTACTAGCTATCACCAAAGAAATCAGTGCAGGCAAAGGCATAATAGGAAATATGCTCAAAGATTCCACCATGTCAAAAGACCTTAAAGAAATCATTACACATTTAAAAAATACAAGCGCAGCATCCACCACCACCATCATCCAATTAAATAAAATACTCTCTTCTCTAGACCAAAAAGACAATATAGTAGGTATATTAAAAGATACGGCCACTGCATCCAAAGTCAAAAATATCATTGTGAATGTCGAAAAATCTTCAAGAGATTTAGATGTTGTGATAAAACACTTTGACGAAACAATTTTGAATGCAAATCAAACCATTACCAATGTGAAAGAGGGGAAAGGCGCCTTAAACTACCTCTCTAATGATCCTAGATTGGTCCGTAAAATAGATCAAACGATGTCTCATTTGGATTCCACAGTCCTTCATATCGATAATGCAGGAATCAAACTTAATGAAAATCTGGAAGCGCTAAAAAATACATGGCTGCTACGCGGATACTTTAAGAAATTGGAAAAAGAAAAAAATGAGAGTGAATAAGACAAAACACTAAATTAATTACCATTTTTTTAATTATATAAGATCATCATGCCATAATTCTGTTGCGTCTAAGTTTTGTATTTTTATAAAATTTTAGGTATTAATATTTAAGAGTCCGTTATCTTCGTCCCACAAATCAAATAACAACTCCTTATGTTTTCTGATTACTTATCCTTGGGGCTTGATCATATTTTAGATACGAATGGCTATGATCATATTTTGTTTATTGCTACATTATGTGCATTCTATGTGCCTTCACAATGGAAAAAAATTCTGATTCTTGTCACAGCATTCACCATTGGTCACAGTTTGACATTGGCGCTTTCTGCTTTGGAAATGGTTAATATTAGTCCCACTTTGATAGAGACCTTAATACCTATTACCATCATTCTCACAGGATTATTTAATATCCTTGCTTTCAGAAAATCAGCATCTGATCAGGAGAATATCTATTTGAACTATCTGATTGCACTTGGTTTTGGATTAATCCATGGACTTGGTTTTTCCAATTATTTTAAAGCCATACTTGGCACAGAAGAAAGCATCATTCAACTACTTTTAGCATTCAATATAGGTGTGGAAATAGGTCAAGTCATAATTGTTGCCGTAGTTATGACCTTGGCATTTGTCATTATTAATGTATTGAAAGTACACAAAAAATATTGGACTATACCAATGTCAATCTTAGGAATCGTAGTAGCGACTTACCTATTGCTAAAGTAGCAAATATTAAAAAACAAAACTGATCTCTCTAAATCCAAAAACCTGTAGACGATCATCTTCTAATTCGATCTTTAGTCGACCTTGTGTGTCTATCCCAATAATTTTACCTTTAAAAATATAGTCTTTGTCGTCTCTGAAAACTGCCCATTCATCTTTTCTATACAAATGACTTAGATATGCTTCCATCAAGGTTACAAGTTGACCGTTTTTCAGCTTCAGATAATAAAACTCCAACCGTGATGACAACAATGCAAGTAAATCTTGGATATCATATAAAGTATCTGTCAAAAGAGATAAAGAAGTAGGGTTTGGAATATCAATCGGAAAAATCGACTGATTTACGTTTAAGCCAATACCAATGATGGTACTTTTAATGTTTGTTTCTCTCAGCGTATTCTGGACCAAAATACCCGCAATTTTTCTATCATCTACATAAATATCGTTTGGCCATTTGATTTTAACCGAGGGAACATAGGCAGCTACTACATCTTTTACAGCTAGTCCACTTACGATATTTAAATAGAATTGGTCTTGTACTTGTAGTGTAGTAGGATAGAAAATATAGGAAACTAATATGTTTTTAGATGCCTCTGAATGCCAATATCTGCCAATTTGTCCTTTCCCGCCTGTCTGATAGTCAGCTAATACACAAGTTCCTTCGCTTGGATTGGTTTTTGCTACTACATCCATAGCATAAGTATTGGTAGATTCTGTTTCTGTTAAATGTATTATTTTTTTTCCAGTAAACAAGGCATCCGGTATATTCATAAATATGTTTTTATATCTTTGTGGTGTAATTATAAACAAAATATTAATATTGGCAAAAAAATCAATTGCAGTTGTTGCAAATAAGAACGAAGAATCGATGAATCATCTTATCATCGATGCAATCCAAGATATCAAAGGTAAAAATATTGTAAAACTAGATCTCAGATCTTTAGATGACGCCCCAGCCGACTTTTTTATCATATGTGAAGGTGATTCATCTACACAAGTCAAGGCTATATCTGATAATATAGGCAGAAAATTGAAAGAAAAACTAGGTATGCGCCCCAACCATACAGAAGGAATGGAAGGTGCAAAATGGATTCTAGTGGATTATTTTGATACAGTGGTGCATGTTTTCTATCCAGAAACTCGTCAATTTTACGAAATAGAAGAATTATGGGGTGATGCAGCTATCACACAGTACGAAAATATATGATTACTTCGGAACTACTTTGACAATCTGCTGTTTAAATAAAATTAAAAAGTAAACAACCTAATGGATAATAATCAGGAAAATAATACACCAGATAATAAACCTAGCCCAAACAAGTTTAACGTTAATTCATATTGGATTTACGGAATACTTATTTTAGGTATTCTGGCTGCAAACTTCTATGTTTCCTACAATTCACAAGTAGAAAATATAGATTACAATACATTCGAAGCCAAGGCAAGAGGTGGTGAAATAGAAAAAATAGACATCATCAACAAGGAAATTGTCAATATCTATCTAACCAAGACAGCCATTGATGCTAAATATCCTAAGCTGAAGGATAGTCAGATGTATGGTTACACGCCACATTTCACATTGAGAATCGGTGACTTAGGAAATTTTGAAAAAAACCTTCAAACACTACGAACCGAAGGCCACACCATTAAATACACTCTAAAGCAAGAGACCAATTATCTAGGACAAGCCATTAGTTGGTTATTTCCATTCATACTATTGATAGGAATTTGGCTTTTTATCATGAAGCGTGTCAGTGGTGGTGCAGGTGGACCGGGTGGACAGATTTTTAACATAGGCAAATCTAAAGCAACTCTTTTTGACCAAAATGCTAAAGTTAATGTCACATTTGCTGATGTAGCTGGTCTTAATGAAGCAAAAGTAGAAGTGATGGAAGTCGTCGATTTCCTTAAAAATCCTAAAAAATATACTTCTCTAGGTGGTAAAATACCAAAAGGTGTGCTACTAGTAGGCCCTCCAGGTACAGGTAAAACATTACTAGCCAAAGCAGTGGCAGGTGAGGCAGGTGTACCATTTTTCTCTATTTCTGGTTCAGATTTCGTAGAGATGTTTGTGGGTGTAGGTGCATCGAGAGTAAGAGATTTATTCAAACAAGCAAGAGAAAAAGCACCTTGTATCGTTTTTATCGACGAAATAGACGCTATTGGTAGAGCTAGAGGTCGTAATGCCATCCAAGGCGGAAATGACGAAAGAGAAAACACACTCAACCAGTTATTGGTAGAAATGGATGGTTTTAGCACAGACAAAGGTGTGATCATGATGGCAGCAACTAATAGACCTGACATTTTAGATGCTGCCTTACTCAGACCAGGAAGATTTGACAGACAAATAGGTATTGATCCACCTGACATCATAGGTAGAGAAGAGATATTCAAAGTTCACTTACGATCTATAAAGGTTTCTGCAGAAGTAAATCCTATGGTATTGTCTGAAATGACGCCAGGTTTTGCAGGTGCTGATATTGCCAATATATGTAACGAAGCAGCTTTGATAGCGGCTAGAAGAAACAAAACAGAAGTAGATCTCGATGACTTCAATTATGCTTTAGATAGATTAATAGGTGGATTAGAGAAGAAAAACAAACTCATCTCTCCTGCCGAAAAAGAAATCATCGCATATCACGAAGCTGGTCACGCTATCTGTGGATGGTTTCTAGAACATGCAAGTCCCTTAGTAAAAGTTACAATCGTACCACGTGGTATGGGAACTCTAGGATATGCACAATACCTACCAAAAGAAGAATATATCATCCGTACAGAGCAATTGCTTGATAGAATGTGTATGACACTTGGTGGTAGGGCAGCAGAAAAAATAGTATTCGACAAGATCTCTACAGGTGCCCAAAACGACCTTGATCAGGTTACAAAAATGGCTTATGGCATGGTTACCGTTTATGGTATGAATAAAAACGTAGGTAATGTGTCGTTTTATGCCATGTCTCAAGACCAGTTTAACAAGCCATACTCTAATGAAACAGCACGTCTGATAGATGATGAAGTGAGAATACTGATCGAAGCACAATATCAAAGAGCTCAAGATCTCCTTACGGAAAAAAGACATGAACTCAATCAGCTAGCGGCTACATTACTCGAAAAAGAAGTATTGTTGAAATCAGATGTGGAGAGATTGATTGGTGCAAGACCTGTACCTGAAGATGCATTAGCCATAATAAATAGAGAGACTACTATGTAGGGTTTCTCAGAAACAATAAAAAACAAAAAAGGGCAAGAGTGGATTCACTTTTGCCCTTTTTTATTGTACTCAAATTTGATAATTCCATATTTTAATCAAAAAAAAATGTCACAGATGATTCCATGACATTCAAAACGTATAACAAACTTTAGCAAAGAAAAAGTCAGATTCTGAAGTAGTTATCATTCTTGTTTCGGTCCAACAATCAGATTAAATAACAAAGAATTAATATTACTAGCTTTAAATTTTAGATACACCAATAGTTTTACCTACCTTTACACTTCCAAATTTAGGGAGCAAGTAATTGTTGCCCGAATTTCCCTCAAAAACTCCAATATTTTTGAGGGTTTTTTATTTATGGTCTACTGAAATTCACAAAAATAATTGATTATCAAATAAATAACTATATATTTTTACATATAAATGCATGATTATAAAAGAATACCACCTAAACTCATGCACTAAGTTTAAATTATTTTTGTAAGTCAACTTCACTCAATCTACGTCACCTTCTTCACCTTGAAGTATTCATATACGTCAGCGGCTTGAAGTTTCGTATCTTAAGCAAATCTGACTTTTTCAGCAGACCCTATTTAGCGACAGCCATAGCAAAGTTACCCCTATCTATATTCTGATAAGCACCCATCTCATGTTCAGTAATATCTAAACCACGTCGTTCCATATCTTCTGTGACTCTTAGACCAACTGCCTTTTTAATGATATATAAAACCACAAAAGCAAATGTAAACGTAAAAGCGCCAATAACAACTACACCTAAAAGCTGTGTTAAAAAATTACCACTGCCAAAAATCCCAACTGCCAATGTACCCCAAATACCACAAACTAGATGAACAGAGGTAGCACCCACGGGATCGTCAAGCTTCAATTTGTCAAAAAGTACCACAGAAAACGGAATTATCGCACCAGCTATGGCGCCTACGATAATGGCACTACCCGGAGTAAAACTATCAGCCCCAGCTGTGATACCTACTAGTCCTCCCAAGATCCCATTGAGAACCATCGAGTGATCTAAAGATTTGAATCTCCAATAAGAAACCATAAAAGTGGTCAACGCCCCTGATGCCGCACCTAAACAAGTCGTCACAAAAACTAGTGCCACAGCACCTGGGTCTGCAGATAAAACCGATCCTCCATTAAATCCAAACCACCCAAACCACAATAAAAATACACCTATAGTAGCCAATGGCATATTATGACCTGGAATAGGTCTTACACCTTTTTCAGTATATTTGCCTGTCCTAGCACCCAACAAGATGATCGCAGCCAGTGCGCCCCATCCACCTACACTATGTACCAAGGCAGAACCAGCAAAATCAACAAAACCTAACTCATTGAGCCATCCGCCGCCCCACTTCCACATACCTGTGATGGGGTAACAAATGGATACAAATAAAAATACAAACACTAAAAACGGCATCAACTTTATCCTTTCTGCTACGGCACCAGAGACAATCGAAGCACAAGTAGCAGCAAACATTGCTTGAAATATAAAATCGGTATAATAAGCATATTTTCTATCAGCATATTCAGACAATCCAGCAGCACCATCAGGCAAATTGAGTCCAAAACCAGAAAATCCGATGATTCCTCCTGCATATTCAGCTCCAGGGTACATTAAGTTGAATCCAGATACGTAGTAGGTCAATAATCCAATGCAAAGGATAATGACGTTTTTAAACAAGATATTGACTGTATTTTTTTGTTGGACCAATCCTGCTTCCAAAGAAGCAAAACCAAGATGCATGATAAAAACCATCATAGTGGCAATAAGAATCCACAAATTATTGATTGTAAATGTTACTTCTGTCATATTGTAAGCTAAGGTTTTAATGATTTATAGTGCAGACTCATTAATGCTGCCTGTGCGTATAGAAATAATTTCTTCCACATGAGTGATGATGATTTTTCCATCGCCAATCTCACTAGTGTGGGACGCTTGTCGAATAGTATCTGCGACCTTTTTAGCATTTTGATCTTCTACAATTATTTCGATTTTCATTCTGGCAATATATCCAATATCATATTCTACCCCTCGATAAACGACGTGCTCTGATAGTTGCTTACCATAACCCTTGACTTCAAAAAATGTAAAGAAATTGGCTCCTGTTTTGCTAAGTTCGCTTTTTACGGATTCAAATTTTGATGATCTGATAATGGCTTCTATCTTCTTCATCTACTTTATTTGCTTTAGTTGGAATGAAATGGTTATCAATGCAAATGTATAATTTACAATAGCACTTGTTTTCAGTAATTTTCAAGATTATGTTTCATGAAAATGCTGAATACTTATGCTATAACATTGATAAACAAGCTTCTAAAGTGATTTTTAATGTTGTTTTCAAAATCATAGTATTACTATAAAAATACGATTATTTTATTCATACCCCTATAAATAATGGGGTCTATCTAGAATATTTTATAATTATAAAGCTATGACCCCTATTCATTTCAATATAAATCAAAATAAAATTAACAAAAGAATAGAAAATGAAATAATTTTTTTTCATTAAAAACTGTAGCATCGTAGAACTTAACAAGTAGAAAAGCAGGATTGGCTCTATTTAAAAAACCAATCCTGCTTCAATTAAAATTATTATTCTTCACCAAGACCTGCTAGATCCAAAAGGAAAGCATACTCCATCGCTGTTTCTTTCAGTTTTTTAAATCTACCAGATGCGCCTCCGTGTCCTGTCTCCATGTTGCAAAACATAAGCAGTGGATTTTTGTCGGTTTTCATTTCTCTTAATTTTGCTACCCATTTCGCAGGTTCCCAATATTGAACTTGAGAATCCCAATATCCTGTCGTAACTAAAGTAGCGGGATAAGCTTGAGCGGTCACATTATCATATGGTGAATAAGATTTCATATATTCATAGTAGGTTTTGTCTTTCGGATTCCCCCACTCATCAAATTCACCTGTAGTCAATGGTATACTCTCGTCAAGCATTGTAGTCACTACATCCACAAATGGCACTGCAGCTATCACTCCACGCCATATTTGTGGTTTCATGTTCATGACTGCACCCATAAGCAAGCCACCTGCGCTACCACCTTGAGCAAATAATTTGTCACTTGCTGCATAACCTTCTTTGATCAGATAGTCACCACAATCTATAAAATCTGTAAATGTATTTTTCTTTTTCAGGTATTTTCCATCTTCATACCATTGTCTTCCCATCTCTTGTCCACCTCTGATATGTGCAATGGCAAAACCAAAACCTCTATCCAAAAGACTCAATCGAGAAGATGAAAAATAGGGGTCCGAACTATATCCATACGAGCCATATGCATACAACAATACAGGTCTTGTACCATCTTTTTTGAATCCTTTTTTGTACACGATCGATAGTGGCACCATAGTGCCATCCGCTGCTTTGACCATCTTTCTTTCTGATACATAATTTGATGCATCAAAATTACCAATGACTTCTTGCTGCTTGAGCAAGGTAAGTTTTTTGGTCTTGACATTGTAGTCGTAAGTACTATTTGGTGTAGTAAGTGATGTATAATCCAATCTTAAAAGATCTGTCTCAAAATCAGGATTTATGCCAGTGTAAGTTGTAAAAGATTCTTCACCGAAAGCGACATAATGTTCATCCTTTCCATCCCAAGGACGGATTCTAAGTTGTGTGATACCTTCTTTACGCTCAGAAATCACCATATGATCCTTAAAAATATCGATACCGTCAATAAATATATTTTTGTCATAAGGCATAAGGTCTTTCCAGTTTTCTTTAGTCGTCGCTGTCACAGGAGTCACCATGATTTTGAAGTTCATAGCGCTATCCTTATTCGTGTGGATATACCAATTATCCGCATAATGATCGATGCTAAATTCTAGATTTCGCTCTCTTGGTTGGAACATTCTGAACTGTCCTGTCGGATTGTCTGCTTCTAGGATTTGATATTCATTGGATAGTGTGGCGCCTGACGTAATTACTAGATATTTTTTTGATTTGGTTTTATAAATATAGGTACCAAATGTCTCATCTTTTTCGTGAAAAATAAGTTTATCGTCTTTAGCAGGCGTGCCCAAAGTATGTCTGAATATTTTGTAAGAACGTAGCGCAGCATCTTGTTTAGAGTAGAAGATGGTTTTATTGTCATTGCCCCAAGTCACTCCTCCGGATGTATTAGGTATGACATCTTCTAGATTTTTACCTGTTACAAGATCTTTAAATCTTAAGCTATATTGTCTCCTACTTACTGTATCTTCGCTATATGCAAGAATCTTATTATCTGGACTAACAGACCTTGCGCCTACAGCATAATATTCATGACCTTCTGCAAGTTCATTTACATTTAGCATGATCTCTTCAGGTGCTTCTAGGTTGTCCTTTTTTCTTGCGTGAATCGGATATTCTTTACCTTCTTCAAATCTTGTAAGGTAAAAATAGCCATTATCTTTGTAAGGCACAGACATGTCCGTTTGTTTGATACGTCCTTTTATTTCTTCGAAAAGCCTATTTTGAAAACTATCTGTATGCGACATCATTTTCTCTCTGTAAGCATTTTCAGCATTGAGATAATCTAGCACTTTTTGGGTTTGTGCATCAGGCGTCTTCGCATTTTTCTGCTCATCAGACAGTCTCATCCAAAAATAATTATCCACACGGGTATCACCATGCATACCTAAATTTCCTGCTTGCTTCTCGGCTACAGGTGGCACAATATCTGTTTTGCTCATAAGTACACTTTCTTTGTAAACAATGTCTGAAGGGACTTCATTTCCTTTGTTTTTGCAGGAATAGGCGGCAAAGGTAACACAAACAAGTGCCAAATAAAAAAGATTTTTCAACATCCTAAATTGATTTTAATGGTGATCGAATAAACTATGAATTGCAAAGAAATATAACATGAAATTTAAACACTTTATTTCTCTATGAATCTCAAGCCAAATGTATCTTAATAATTCGATAATTTTTTGCTTTTTCTACTAAATGAGTAAAAAAACTGATATTTTGCGGTCGCAATGAAGTTAAGCACATCATATAAGCAAATATTATCCCTTTCGGTCCCGATTATGCTCGGTAGTGCCGCACAAAATATTATTGTACTCAGTGATAATGTATTTTTATACCATTATAATGATCTAGACTTTGCTGCTGCTGGTCTAGTAGGTGTTTTCTATTTAATTATTGCTAGTATCGGATATGGTTTTTCTCGGGGTGGTCAGATCATGATAGCCCGTAGAAATGGCGAACATAATTTCCAAGGCGCAGGTACGGACTTCCAAGCATTGTTCCTATTTGAATTCATGCTATCTGTGATTTTATTCCTGTTTTTACAATATGGTAGTAGAAGCGTGTTCGAACTATTCATCAGTAATCCAGATATCCTAGAAAAATCTATGGACTACATTATTCCTAGAAGTTATGGTGTGTTTTTTAGTTATTTGGGAGTTTCTTTGATTGCTTTTTATACAGGTATCGCACAGACTAGGTTTATCATTTACGACACAATAGTACTGATAATAGTCAACATTGTGCTTAATTACTTATTGGTTTTTGGCGCTTTTGGTATTGAGCCCATGGGGATAGCTGGTGCTGCACTAGCAAGTACACTTGCAGAAGTGGTCGCTTTTGCCGTATTCGTAGCTTACATGATTTGGGATAAATCCAATAGAAAATTTGGGTTACTAAACTTCAAAAACCTACAAGCTAGCTCTTTTGGCAATATGTTTAGGATATCTTTCCCCATCGTATTCCAATCCATATTAGGTATCGGAGCTTGGTTTTTGTTTTTTAGCTTTATAGAGAATATAGGTAGTAAGGAGCTAGAAATCTCTAATCTCATGCGTACCATATACTTGATATTGTCCATACCATGTTGGGGATATTCAGCGGGTATTAATACTTTGGTCAGTAATTTTATTGGCAACAAAAAGCGTCAAGCAGTACTACCACTTATCATAAAAACGACAAAACTGAATCTATTGTCTACGATGCTCATCTCCGTACCTGTGCTTGTATTTCCTGAGTTTTTTCTGTATCCATTATTTGGGAGAGAAGATATGACACTCATCCTGGAGACCAAACCATACATGTTGATGCTTTTTGTGATCCTGATGGTATTTGGCACAGGTGGTATCTTTATCAATGGATTGATTGGTACAGGTCATACCCAAACGGCACTTAGGATACAGACCATTTTTACAGTTGTGTACATCATTTATTCCTACTTTGTGATCAAACATTGGTATTTTGGACTCAATTGGGCTTGGGCAGCAGAAGTATTTTATTGGGGAGGGATTACGATTATGGCTTGGCTGTATTTACGGACATCAAAGTGGCATTTTTTGAAGTTTTAGGATAAACCAAAGAAAACTACATGATGTATTGGAACGTGATGATGTTGCACCACAATCTGATAAATCTTGTCTTGATTGGAATCCTGCATCAGGTGAAAAATATGGGAGAATTAGGTTCCAAGGGAAGGCAGATTTTGTACAAGCTCATGTTGGGTCAAATTATGGATGGGTCGTTAAGGATATTAAACTCGGTGAAAATAGATATGTTAAAAGTTGTTAAGAAATTTATAATAATTACTGTATTATTAAATTTGATTGGTTGTAATAGTCGCTTTGAGAATGAATCAAATATTAAACTAAAATATAATCATAGCTCTTTTGAATTTTATAAACAAATTCACAAGAATATTAATGATACTTTAATAGATTGGAAAAATGATTCATTGTCCCTAACAACTCATTATTTCGCTAAAAATAATAATGAATGGCAAATTGACAGTTTATTATTAATAAATAAAGATTCAACACGATTATTTGGATATATGTTAAAATGTATGGTGGGATGGAGAGATGCTAAAGTTGATTATTTAGAAGATTTAGCAGGTGCAAAAATCAACGAAAAATGGTATTTCTTTTTTGGGTCATCCACTGTCATAGACCGAGCATCTTACCAAGATAGTATTTACAGCCCAATGACTTTTGATGAACTGAGTTATCTGGCAAGAGAAAATATGTCAGGAGCTTTTTATCAGGATGAAACTGGTGAAGTCAAAGTGCGAGAATCATTTTTCGACTTTATTGATGACCCAAATGGTTGGGGACTTCCAGCAGGATCGACACGAAAAGATATTGACTCCGTCATCGTCGCTCGTAATAAAGAAATGCGTCAGTACAAAATTGACTCCGCAGAAATTGAACAAATTAAAGCCGAAATGGCTAAAAGCGTTCATCCTAAAGAGCCGATACCAGATCTTAAATGGTACGAAAAGATATTTCCCAAAGAGAAAAAACTCTTCGAGACCGACGAATGGAAGGAGTATGTAAAAAATAAAGAAAAATGAATCGTATTAGTCGAATAAATCACAGTTCAGACTTTGATTTTGAATAGCACATTAGTAATTAAAAATTCCGCCCCATATTAAATTCCGCTCCTTCCTTCACAAAATCATTCTTTTTAAAACAAAAAAGTAAAGAACTATACATTCACAAAATTTAGTGTTGGGCAAAATTTCCACTATTTTTAAAACTAAAATTCTATTCACACCCAAAGACAACTTTTTTGGCTTAGATTTCATTTTATTAGGGTATTACTTGTGGCTATCATATTACAAATTGATATATTGCCACCGATTATTCATTAAACCATAAAAGTGATGTAGCATGCAGAGAATTTTTTTTCACGAGAAGAGCCCTAACAAAAGAGACCTTAAGGAAGTCGCAGATAGAATCAATAAAGGAGAGATCATCATCTTCCCTACCGATACGATCTACGCTATGGGATGCTTGATGACAAATAGGGAAGGGATAGAGCGAATTTGCAAAATATTGGACAAAAAAGAAAAACATACCAAAATGTCGCTTATCTGCCCGAATATTAGCGTCATTTCCCAATATACGCTCCCGATAGATAACCATGTATTCAAAACCATGAAGCGGTATCTACCAGGACCATATACCTTTATCTTAAAATCAAATAATTACGTCCAGAAATTCTTTAAAAACAATAAAGAAGAGATAGGAGTACGTATTCCACACAGTGAAATACTAGATGGCTTACACGAATTCCTTGACGCTCCTTTGATCTCGACATCACTAAATAGTGAAGATGGCGTTCAGAAATTTTTTACAGATCCTGACGAAATAGAAACATTATTCCAACACAAAGCAGATATCTTGATAGATGGTGGAATAGGTGATAATGCGGAGTCAACGGTCCTAGATTGCACAGGCGAAGAGATCGAACTCATTCGTGAAGGAAAGGGAGAAGTGGATTAAATAAAGCAAATTACCATCTCGAATCAATATTGTTTTGAGATGGTAATTTATTGAATGTCTATATTTTATAAAGTTCACAGACTATAAAGTGATACCAAATAAATTAAGTTTTAGCACATTCCCACCAAAGAAAAAACTACTATAAAATTTAAAATAGAAAAAAACATGTCATTATCAACAATTTTAATCATTTTTGCCACCTAATTCGTCATTTCATGATTAAATGGTTTTGTCGGCTGATTTTAAAAATATGGGGATTTAAGGTCACAGGTCCAGATCCTGAGATCGTACCCAAAAAGATGTATGCCGTCTATCCACATACTTCCAATTGGGACTTCCCACTTGGCATCTTACTCAAAGGTGGTATGCCTATCAATGTAAATTATGTAGCCAAAGACTCGTTATTCAAATTTCCTTACGGATGGCTATTCAGATGGTTAGGAGGAATACCTGTCGACCGTAAAAAGAGTACGAATTTTGTAGATGCTATGGTAGAACTTTACAATAAATATGACCGATTAGCATTTGCCATTGCACCAGAAGGGACTAGAAAACGAGTACGAAAATTCAAATCCGGCTTTTATTATATAGCACTCAAAGCAAAGGTGCCTATTATTTTGGTAAAATTTGATTTTGGAAACAAAGTCGTAGATTATAGCGAACCATTTTATCCAACAGGGGTTTATAGCGAAGATTTAAAATTTATCATTAACCATTTCAGAGGCACACAGGGCAAAAATCCTGAGTTGGCTTGTCAGTGGGAAGATGAAGTTTTAGATTGACCATTATTTTAATATCATTTTATATGTTACATAATACACATCCGTCTCTTATTATTTAAAATAGGAGCTTTTGTGTACTTTTTAAATCAAAACAACAAAACAAAACCAATTTATGAGATTCTCAAGAAACCATTTTTATACACTTGCATTTTTAGTCGCTATTACAATTTTGCTATCTAATGCCGGCGGAGTGCCCCAAGCCGTAACCCTTGCACCAGGAGAATCAGGTGTATCTTGTAATACTTGTCATAACACACCAGGTAATTTTGTACCGCAAATAGGTCTTGAAGTCAAAGATGCTTTGGGTCAGGTCGTAACGTCATATATTCCTGGTGCCCAATACGATTTAAAAGTAGTGGTAAGTGGTACAAATAGCCCAAAAGCATATGGTTTCCAAATGACTAGTCTTGCTGACAATGGCAACACTGATATGGGTGTTTGGTCGAATTTAGGTCAAAGAGTAAAGCAAATCACCTTGATAGGAAGAAAATATCTGGAACAATCTAGTCCAAGAGTAGATGGTATCTTTACGACAAAATGGACTGCACCATCACAAGACAAAGGTAATATTTCATTTTATTTTGCTGGTCTTGCTGTCAATCTTAGTGGTAATGACTCTGGAGACAACCACGTCACTGGCAAACTGACATTATCTCCGTCACAGACTTCATCTACCCAAAATCTCAATACAAACCAAAGTTTCCTTTATCCTAATCCAACCACGGATATTCTTACAATAACATCAGATAAAAATATCCATAACTTAGTGTTTTATAACATAAGTGGTCAAAAAGTAGCACAAATCAGAAATGAAAATGGTCGCATAGACATCAGCAAATTACAACAAGATGTGTATATTGTCAATTCTATGAGTGAAGAAGGAAATATTTTGGGCTCTCAAAGGATTCTAAAGCTCTAATAGATTGTCCATATTTTAAAGATGATAGGATTTACTTTTAATGTTAAATAGAGCTTATAATTCATTAAAAAGTCAAAAAAGTCATGTAATATTGCATGATATTACGATCTTAAATAAAAATGGTAAAACAACCAAATATTGTTATGGTCAATTATCTGAATTCAAAGCCATTCGAATATGGTTTGAAGCAATCAGATAATGAGGGGTTGGGTCATAATATTACCAAAGCGACTCCTGCGAAATGTGCTTCATCATTTAAAGAAGGAAAAGCAGATATTGCCTTAATACCTGTGGGAGGTTTATCGGATATCACAGATTATCGAATTATTTCGAACTACTGCATTGCATGTGATGGTGAGGTCAGGACAGTTAGTATCTTTGCAAATCAAGACTTATCTACATGCCGTAAAATATACCTAGACGATCACTCTAGAACTTCTTTTCTCTTAAGTAAAATAATTTTAGAACAATATCTGCACTTGGACCTAGAGTATATTTCCGCGGATATTTCTACTATTGATTTGGCTGAAGATGAAGCAATTCTGATGATAGGTGACAAAGTTTTCCAATACGAGCATAACTATTCACACAAATATGACTTAGGAAGTATATGGAAAAAATGGACAAACCTTCCTTTTGTATTTGCTGTATGGATAGCCCATGACAATGTTTCTAAGGAGATAGAAGAAAGTTTGAATGATGCTCTAAAATATGGTATTGACCACATAGATGTTATTATTAATCAAGAAAGTAATGAAAATTTAGATTTGTATTATTACTTCAGTCGCAACATACATTACCATTTAGACGATGACAAACAAGAAGGTTTAAGGGAGTTTTTAAAAAAAGCAGCACATTATAATCAATTACCAGCCAAAAACATCTAGAATGAAACATATAAAGAATTTCATAATTATCACCTTACTTTTTTTTGTAACAAATTCAGTATCTTATAGTCAAGGAAGTATCCTTTTTGTTGAAGATAGTGGTGATACATTTGGTAATAGTAGATATTTGGCCACGGCACTAGACAGTTTAGAACTTGATTATTTTTATTATGATACAGAGACTTCTGGACTTCCTACGCTAGAAATGCTTACAACATTTGACCTTGTCATTTGGCATACTTCTACTTGGGGTGTTGGATTATACTTTTGGGAATCAGTTAATACAGAAAATCATTTAATAAAACAATATCTAGACAATCCAAAAGCTAAATTTTGGCTTATAGGAAATGATTTTATGTTTCAAGAATATGGAGGCGCACCTGATACATTTAGTGAAGGAAGTTTCCCATATGATTACCTTGGTATTACCACCTATAAGGCACAATCTTTCGGAGATGATGGTGGTGTAGGTGTACCGTACTTAGCACCTTCTTCGCCTAATGTAGTAGAAGATCTAACTAGAATAAATTGGGTATTTCCAACTTTGAACTGGGCTGATAGTTATGAAATAAGAGAAACAGCAACGCCAATTTATGAATTTGGTGGTGACAACTATTCCCTAAAAGGTGCCACAACTGGTTACTTTTTTCCAAGAGAAAATGGAAGTACTGTGTTGACATTTGGGTTTGACTTATCCCTGTGTTCTAACAAAGACACCATGGTCAATACTGTGCAGAAGGTGACTGATTGGTTTTACAGTGTCTCATCTACGCAGAATATTACTGCCCAAAAACAAAATTATAAAGTTTATCCAAGTATATTTACAGATGTTATTAATGTAGTGCTACCACAAAATACGGCAGTAACACCTTCTGTAACTATTTACAATACACAAGGCCAAGTAGTAGCACAATCAATACAATCACAAAAACAAAGTGACATTATGATAATAACACTTCCTGAATCGCTACCAAAAGGGATTTATTATTGTGAATTGATCCAAGAAAATTCCAGAGAAACACACAAATTGATTAAAATATAGTACCTAAGATGTTGATTTTATAGATTTTATTATAGAATCAATTTATTTCCATATATTTACGTTTTAAAATCAATGTATTACAAATGGAAAGAAATCATCATTGGTATATTCTTGTGGCACTTTTATGTGCTTCATGCTATGCAGTTGCACAGCCAAGTTTTGCAGATAAAACTCGATCATTCAAAAAAAACATACCTACACGAAGTGTAATGCCAGGAGGCATAGCTGACATCGATGGAGATCTCGTCGATGATCTGATCATCATAGATAGGGGCTTACATATGAAAACTGTGAAAAGTAGTGGAAATATATTTAGCCTAGAAAGCATAGATTCAAGCAGAATAACCAACAACAGCTTGTGGACACTTACTATGGGAGACCTGAACAATGATGGTATAAATGAAGTCATTACAGCTGGAGAATATACTCGCATTCAGATAACAAGTCTTAACAACGGTCAGATAGAAAGCACTTCCATAGACGGTGACTTTTTTGCCCAAGCTTCCAATACGATCGATATTAATAATGATGGTTGGCTAGATTATTTTGTGTGTGACGATAATGCACCACCTGTAATTTATCTAAATGACAAAAACGGCAATCTTACGCTGACAGATGTTATTGATTTTACATTAAATGACAATACGGATGGCTCTGGAAACTATGGCAGCGAATGGGTAGATGTGAATGGTGACAATTTGCCAGATTTATGCATTGCAAAATGTAGAGCAGGTGTCGATTCACCCTATGACTTGCGAAGGATCAATAGACTTTATATCAATAATGGAGATGGTACATTTTCAGAAAAAGGACAAGAATTCAATTTAAACAGCGGTGCACAGACTTGGGTTACTACCTTCGGAGACATTGACAATGATGGCGATCTAGATGCTTTTGTAGTCAATCATTACGCACCACATGCATTGATGGAAAATATTGATGGAACTCATTTTGTAGAAATACCACTCTCGACTTCTTTACTATCATTTGGTTTTCAGTCTATTATGCGAGATTTCGATAATGATGGCTACCTAGACATCATCATGAGTGGTGCAGAGGGCACTACCCTACTTCATAATCGTGGGAATAAAACTTTCGACATCATTTATAATATCTTAGGACCAAGCAAAGCACCATCATTGGTGGCAGGTGATCTTAATGATGATGGTTTTCTAGATATTCATGCCCACATCAGTATACCTATCAATGAAGTCGGTGTAAAAGATGATGAATTATGGATCAATCAAGGAAATGAAAATAATTTTGTCAAAATAAATCTAGAAGGTAAAGTTTCTAATCGCTCAGGAATTGCAGCAAAGATAGAAATATACGGTGCTTGGGGAAGACAAATGAGATATGTCAAAGGTGGTGAAAGTTATGGAATTTTTAATTCATTCCAGCAGCATTTTGGACTTGGTCAGCACAGTATCATTGACAGTCTTATTATAACTTGGCCATCAGGCATCATCGATAAACATGTAAATTTACATGTCAATAAAACTTATTTTGTTCAAGAAGACAAATGTCTGACAGCAACTATAACACTATATGATGAAATTCAGAAATTCACCAATAGTGGAATTTCTCTCGCAGCTTTAGACGGTTTTGAAAGTTATCTTTGGAATGATGGCAGCACCACAAAAAATATTACGGTTGATACAGAAGGTACATTCCATGTAAAAATGACTGATGCCAATGGATGTGTCACTATTTCTAAACCAATCATAGTAAAATCTGGATGCTTTGCAGATAATACCAATCTCATTGATGAAGAAAATAGTGTTACACTTTGCCAAGGAAGTGATTTCGAAATATCATCCATACTTGCTGACAAATATATATGGAGTACCGGTGATACTACACAAAGTATCAGTGTAAATACATCAGGATGGCTAAGTCTAACCGCAACAGATCTATGTGGGAATAGTCTTACAGATCAAATACAATTGACATTTATTGCTGTAGATGTCGACGCTAAAGGTGATAGCATTAAAGTAGGTGAGAGAGCTATTCTTACATCTACAAGCGATAATACACTTTGGTTTGATGATATTAATTCGGAAATACCTATCGACATAGGAAATGAATTCACTACCGATATTTTAGAATTTTCTACAACATTTTATGCACAAAACAATGCTGTTGTAGATCAGAAAATCCAAAAAGTAGGCGAAAACCAGTTTCCACTCAATAACTTTTATGGTTCCAATACGATTAATGGACATTTGGTATTCCACGTAGAACAACCATGCATTATCCATAGTGTAGTGGTCAATACAGACACTGAAGGACTTAGGAAAATCATCATCAGAGACTTTTTTAATGAAGTCGTTTTTGAAAAAGAAATTTTCTTGACAATAGGAATCCAAACGATCATCCTAGATGCAAGTTTACGGCCTGATGTTCAATACAAAATGAGTACAGATGCAGCTACAAACAATACATCTCTTGGTTTCAATAGTCCGCGTTTGGTCAGGTCCAATACAAATACTAAGTACCCATATGTCATAGACAACGTCATTCAAATACTATCTTCGTCACTTGGGTCGACCTATTATTATTACTTTTACGATTGGGAAGTGATGTACGATATTGAATATTGTGAAAGCGAAAAAATGCCTGTTTTTGTATATGTAGATAGAAGTTCGTCGAGTATTGACTTCAATGATGAAGATAAAATAACCATATTTCCAAATCCAACTTCTGGCATCATCACAGTATCTACAAATGCTACCAAACAGACATATCAAATTAAAAACTTGTCAGGTCAAACCATAATGGAAAAAACATTAGTTAATGGACAATTAGATATTACAGATATACCAAATGGCATTTATCTGCTGACGATAAAAACAAATACAACAAAAAGACATTTTAAAGTTGTAAAAATGTAGACGTTTTTTCACATTATGACTCATTTTACTTAACAAAAAATCTGGTTCATCTGCGAGCGAATCAGTAGTTCAGTATTTCTAAAGTTCTGCGAAATCTGTATTATTTGTGCGTGAAACAGCAGTTCAGCAAATCAGCAGTTTAGCAAATCAACATTTAATAAAATCTGCGAAATCTGTGTTATCTGTGAGAGTATCAAGCCAAAATATACTTTTTCCCAGGTAATGTCTTGATCAATCCTTTAAATTCTAGTCCTAGCAACAGTGATGATACTTCAGAAGGTGTCATTCCCATTTTGTATGTGAGTGCATCTATGGCCAGTTCTTTATTGTCTCTGATATGTCCCATCATGGTGGTCTCTACATCATCTAACTCTACGAATAATTGTTTTTGGATGACTTTGCCAGCATCTATTTCTTCCCATCTCATGATATATGCGATGTCTGCTGCGCTTTCTATGAGATGTGCTTTATTTTGTTTGATGAGTTTGTTACAGCCTTCAGAGAGTTCTTCAGTCACCGGACCAGGTACTGCAAATACGTCTTTGTTGTATTCATTGGCAAATTCTGCAGTAATGATCGAGCCACCTTTACGTTTAGATTCTATGACTATTACCACATCACTCATAGATGCAATGATTCTATTACGCATAGGAAAATTCTCCCGATCTGGATTGGTTCCTGATGGAAACTCAGTCAATATACCACCGTTTTCTATCATTTTACTAGAAAGTTGTTTGTGTTCAGCCGGATAAATACGGTCAAGTCCATGGCCCAAAACACCTATGGTAGGAATATTTATATCTACACACTTTCTGTGTGCAGCTGCATCAACTCCGAAAGCCAATCCACTGACAAGCAATACATTGTAAGGCAAAAGACCTTCGATCAATCTATTGCACATTGTACGACCATACTCAGATGGTTGTCGTGTGCCTACTACAGCCACAGTGCGATGATGATTGAGATTGGAAGTACCTTTATAATATAGTACGATTGGACTAGAGTCAAAATTTGCTAATCTTTTAGGATATTCATCACTTAGGTAAGACAAGATTGTAATGTCATTCTTCTGTGTAAATTTCAACTCTTGTTCTGCTTCTTTAATAGCAAAATCTGGTGCAAAATTTTCCACGAATGCTTGCCCTACTCCTGGGATTTTTAGCATATTTTTTTTGGTTTCCTTAAAAACAGCTTCTACGCTTCCACAATAGCTTATTAAGTTTTTCGCCATAACGGGACCAACTTTAGGCATTTTAGTCAGAGCTATTAAGTAAATTAGTTCTTGTTCTATCATTGTAAATTTTGTGCAGCCATTCTAAATCTATTTGCTTCATTCGGATTTCCACTCAACTCGTAAGAAAGTGCTAAAGCTTCATTAACACTTTTGCTATTAGGATTGATATCATAGGCATATTGCAAATATTGATATGCCCAATTTCTTCTACCATCTTTATATTTCAGTAGCTCTGTCCCTATCGTCAAATAAAAAGGAAATAATTCATTGCTATGACTACCTTTGAGATAATCACTAAATTCTTTGATAAATGGTATATCTGGTCTTCGTAAGATTATGGGCTTCATGCCTTTGATATAGTCATTAATATTTCTATCCATCTTGAATCGTTCGGTAACTACTCCTATCAACATCAAATTGGCATTACCATAGTCAGGCAAAATTTCTACCGCTTTCAATCCATAAAATTCAGCTTGATCTATCAGTTCTCTTTTTTTGTCTTTATCTTCAGTCACCTTAAATTCTTCAAATAATGCAGTCGACATAAATGAATTTGCCCTTGCACTATTGGACGAAACGGCCACTGCTGCTTGATTGAGAGATAAAGCATCTTTCCACACAGGCACACGCACGTAAGTTTTAATACTATATCCTAAGACAAAAATTATGGCTATGGCAGTTGATATTAATGCTCCATTCTTTCTAATAATATTTGGTAAATGCTCAGACAAAAAGTAAGCCAAAGCAATACAATAACCCGCTGATGCCATGAATATAAATCGTTCATTCATGAATGTACCAAGATTGATGACAATATTCGATACAATGGTTAGGGTGGCCAAATAAAACAAAATACTAAATGAATAAATATTTTTCTTCCATAATCCTTTAAATCCTACGTATGTCAAAGCTATGTAACCAATCAAGGATAAAAACGAAAATAGATTGATAATGGAAACCTTAGGAATAGCGTAAGGATAATAATCATGCGAAAGCGGATGTGGAAATATCATCAACATAATATACTTACCAAGTGTATACATAATGCTTCCGAATTTTTCTCCACCGGTCATACCTAGGAATGGATTGTTCATAACATCTTTGGATTCTACACCAAATTTCGGAACTCCCGCAGTATTAAATCTCAGCATTAAATATAGAAAAGTGGTAATCAGTAATCCTAAAATGATCTTTTTAAGTAATTTACTATTGGTTTCGCTGAAAAAATAAATTGTCAATGGTATGACTGCTACAAAAGTTATGGCATTTTCTTTGGACAACAGACCAAGAAAATAACTCATCAAAGCTGTCAGCAACCAAGCCCAACTATTACGATCCATATAGCGCAAACTAGCATATAGAGCGCCCATAGAAAACAACATAGACATTATTTCGTCTCTTCCCTTAATATTTGCTACAGCTTCAGAATGTATTGGGTGTACTAAAAATATTAAGGTTGCTAGAAATGGAATCGACATAAACCAATACTTATGCTTAAAATTCCGAAACAACATCGTTAAGACCATCATTATTAAAATACAAGTAAATCCATAAAGGATGATATTGATAATATGGCTTAGTTTTGGATTTAATTCTCCTAAGATTCCGTGTTCTATGGCAAATGTTATAATCGATAATGGTCGATATCTATTACCTTGTACAAGTTCCTTTTTTTCACCAAAATATCCTTCAAAACTCTCCGTTGTCAATATATCCCAAATACCATCAAAACCTTTTTTTGTGTATTCATTACCTGAGACAACCATTAAATCGTCCAAGACATAACCAAAAGGTATACAAACATGGTAAAGCGCAAAACTCAGCATCATAATAATGAGACTTTCTTTCCAATATTTGGTAAAAAAAGATGCCTGATAAAAGTTACCTACAGTTTGTAAAAGTGGTTCCTGAATGGTGACAGATTTTGCGGTGGCAGAAGTTGCTATAGAAGGTTTTCTTTTTGACATATGATTATATAAACTATTAGAATGCAAAGATTCAGAATTTTGCGTTATTTTTGTACTTCTTTTTGTTTTTTATTAAAATAGGATGAATAAAAATAAAATATATAGTGTATTGGTAATGTTAACATTGGCATATTCAGCTAGTCTGTCTGCTCAGTGGAATATCAAAGTAGGCTATGCTGGTGGCTTTATGAAAGCGCCTGTGCTTAACAATGTCATTGATAATTTCAATAATAAATATAATACATTTGAAGATAAAATGGATCCATTCAGATCTATACATGGTCTGGAGATAGGTCTGAGATATCGACTAAATAGTGTAGGTTTTGAAGCATCTTGGAATAGCATGAGTTCAAAAAGTGATTTCATTGGTAAACTTCCTGGTAGTAATGTTAATTTCCAAGATAGATGGTTCATGTCGATGACCGAATACTCTTTTGGATTAGAAAACTACATTGGTGATTTTGGATATGGTGCTTCATTAGGTTATAGGACATTCAGAATGAAAACAGATATCACGGGTTCAACTCGCAAAAAAAGATTGGTGGCTGATGAACCAGGATTCTCTAGTAAATTTTATCTTTTGTATCAAGTTCCAGGTAATAAAGTAGGTATCGCATTCAAACCTTACGTACAGTTTCCTCTGCAAGAAATCGATATCAGTGGTTTTGATCAAGACCTTAATGTTCAGTTTGACGATGGGTATAATGCAGAGAAGCCACAGTTAGAAAAATTCTTTATGTATGGTATATCTATCGTTCTCTATAATGGAAAACAATATTAAGTTAAACAATCAAAGACATGCTTAGATATATCATATTTTCAATTATCACATTAACATTGATCAATTGTAAAAACCAAACAACTCAAGTTACTAATGACAATGTAACACTGCAGTTTTCGCAAGATAGTCTATTTAGATCATATGGTGAAGGATGTAAATTACAAGATAGTTTAGCAAATAATTGCTTGACTATCAATAACTATTTCCTGACCATCCGTGGAAATAATGAAGTCTTGATCAAATCAGTAAATGACACCTTAGAGTCTTATATCAAAAATTCATTGATAAATATTGTGGATATGGAGGGAGATCAAACAAGCCGATATAAATCACTTTCCATAGATAGTCTTTGTGGACTGATAGCAGATATGCACAAATCACAAGTTGCCGATTATCCTGATGCAGCCTCTAATCAATGGTTTATAGAAACCTATTCTGACACCACATTTCATAATCCAAATATACTTTCAGTCCAATTTTCAGAAGCAACCTATCTAGGTGGTGCGCATCCAAATACTTTTACCAATTTCTTAAATTTTGAAAAAAGTACTGGCAAAACGTTGGGATTTGATGATATTATAAAGGATAAAACTGGGTTTCTAAAAATAGCGGAATCAGCTTTCAGAAAAAACCAGGAACTCGGTATAGGAGACGACCTAGAAGAAGCAGGCTATTTCTTTGAAAAAGGGATTTTTGCACTTCCTTATAATTTTACTTTCAACCAAGATGGAATATATCTATTCTTCAATCCCTATGAAGCGGGCGCTTATGCATTGGGACCGATTGCATTTACGATTCCTTATGAAGAAGTTAAAGATGTTTTAGATCTTAGTAAAGTAAGGTAGAATTAATATTTATTGGCAATTGAGTGTAATCTCAATATAATTTCGAACTACCCAAGCCTAGCTTGCATCTCAAATGATTAACGGACACCCACAAAACGCCAAGACCATACTTACTACTACGTGTAAAATTGATTGAAGATGCTTCATCAAAATACTTGGTTGGACAAGTGACTTCTGCTATATCGTAGCCTTTGTAAATGATCTGTGATAACATTTCATTATCGAAGATAAAGTCGTCCGAATTATTATTGTATTTTATAGATTGCAAAACCGTCTTGCTGAATGCACGATATCCTGTGTGATATTCAGAAAGTTTGTACCCTACTAGTAGATTTTGTGTCAATGTCAGAAAACGATTTGCAATATATTTGTACAAAGGCATACCGCCTTTGAGCGCTCCTTTGCCTAAGATTCTCGAACCTAATACGACAGGATACAAGTCTTCACCAATGATATTAACCATAGATGGAATGAGCAATGGCGTATATTGGTAATCAGGATGCAACATGATGACGATATCACCGCCGAGTTCTAGTGCTTTGTTGTAAAGAGATTTTTGATTACCACCGTAACCTTTGTTTTTTTCATGAGAAATGACATGCTGAATCCCTAGTGATTTGGCTATTGCCACCGTATCATCCTTGGAAGCATCATCACAGAGAATTACTTCGTCTACCAAGTCAAATGGTATTTCGTTATACGTTTTTTGCAATGTTTTACCTGCGTTGTAGGCTGGCAAAACAACTATGACTTTTTTATTTTTGTACATGTCATGTATTATAGTTACAAGAAATTAGGTCAGTCTAAATGTTGTAATCATACCACTATGTGTTGATTCACATTATTCCTATGCTATCTAATTCCAAAAAAAGAACGAATGTCTTTTCAAGTTATTCTACAAAAAAGCTCATTGATCTTAATTAATTAATTAAGGAAAGTACCATTTTTTTGATATATCCAAATAAGCATGATGATGAATAAAATAATAGTCAAAACTACTTTACCGAATATTGCTCCTTTTCTACCGAAATCGTTATTGGCTGACATATTGTTATTTGTTTATGAGTTAATGCTTCTGCGCACGAGTTGCAAAAATACATATATTTGCCAAAACTATTAAATGGTAGCTACTATTTTTAAGATTTAAACGCAAATTATTGGTTTTATGGCACAGAAGAAATTCAATATCACTAGGATTAATGATTTCTAAAATTATTTTATCAATTTAACTTATAAGCCAAACCCATATTTTCTAGCTCCCTAATAAACTGATAATCAGCTGTAACCTTTAGTGAAGTGGCTACCAGATCTATTCCAAAATCATCTTCACCATCAACAACTTTTAACTTTAAAGTGTGTGGCCCTTCTTTTTCCAGACAAATTTGTTCTATATCTGTAACCAATTTTTCATCTATAATATGAAGCGGTAATTTTATGGTCACAGACTTCGTAAGGTTTTTACCAATAGTATCTAACATTCTGATATCCTTCACATTAAAGAAAATTCTGTCTTGACCAAATCGTTTTTCATTTGTACCTTCTAGATAAAGTACTTGTCCTTTGGAAATTAGATGTTTGAAAGATTCAAATTTTTCGTTATACAAATTGATTTGAAAAGCTCCTGTAAAATCTTGCATAGTAAATCTAGCATACCCAGTACCTTTTTGCGTGGTACCAAACATTGCTTCAGAAACAATCCCACCTAATTTTAATAGCTTATCTACCGTTTGTTCAGCTTTTTCAAGTGGACAATTGATAAAATGTTTGAACTCAAGGTGATAATCGTCTAGCGGATGCCCACTGATATAAATACCTGTTACTTCTTTTTCTTTCTCGAGTTTATCGATTTGATTCCATTCGCCTACATTTGGTGGTTTAGGAGTATCTATATAATTATTCATAGAGTCTCCGAAAAGAGACATTTGGTTACTATCTTTTTGAGCTTGGTAATTAGAACCATATTTCAATAGTCCTTCTATGAAACTTTCTGTTCTATCTCCCAATTCGAAAAATTGAGCCCTATTAAGACCACCGAATGAATCCAAAGCACCACCTAATACCAAGCTGTCCATACATTTTTTATTGACAGCACGGAGATTGAGTCTACGCATCATGTCATATACATCTTCGAAATGACCATTTTCCTTCCTTTCTCTGACGATCTCTTCTACGGGTCCTTCTCCTACACCTTTGAGCGCAGAGAGTCCAAAACGCACCTGACCTTTGGCATTAACGGCAAATTTAATATTGCTTTCATTAATATCAGGGCCAAGTACATCTATTTTCATTCTTTTAGTCTCTTGCAAGAAAAAGTTGATCTTTGATATATCACTTTTGTTGTGATTGAGCACCGATGCCATGAATGCTGCGGGATAATGCGCTTTCAGATAAGCTGTTTGGAATGCAATGTAAGCATAACAAGTAGAGTGTGACTTATTAAATGCGTAAGATGCAAATGCCTCCCAGTCTGTCCATATTTTTTTGACCACATCTTCAGGATGTCCATTGGCCTTACAACCTTCTACAAATTTTGGAAACATCTTATCCAAAACCGCTTTTTGTTTTTTACCCATTGCCTTACGAAGCATGTCGGCATCACCCTTACTAAATCCTGCCAATTTCTGCGAAAGCAACATCACTTGCTCCTGATAAACGGTAATACCATACGTCTCTGACAGATATTCTTCCATATCTGCAAGGTCAAATTTTATCTCCTGTTTACCGTTTTTTCTGGCAATAAAGTCGGGAATATATTGAAGTGGACCTGGACGATACAAGGCATTCATCGCTATGAGATCTTCAAATCGTGTAGGTATCAAATCTCTAAGATACTTCTGCATACCTGGAGATTCATACTGGAAGATACCGACCATGTCGCCACGTTGAAACAGTTCAAAAGTTTTTTCATCTTCGAGTGATATGGCATCAATATCTATATCAACATCGTATCTATCTTTGATGATTTCTAGTGCATCTTTGATGATGGTTAGCGTCTTGAGTCCAAGGAAGTCCATCTTCAACAGTCCTGCTTCTTCAGCGACACTGTTGTCATATTGTGATACAAGAAGTTCAGAATCTTTAGCTACGGAAACAGGTACGAAATTGGTGATGTCATCTGGTGTAATGATGACTCCACAAGCGTGAATTCCAGTATTCCTTACAGATCCTTCGAGCTTTTTGGCGGTCCGAATCATCTCACCTATCTCAGATTTTTCTTCAGCCATCTTTCTGAAGTCGTAGGCTTTTTCTTTGTCTTCACTCGTAAAAACATCTTTTTGTTTCGGGTCAATATCCTTCTCTGCCAATACGCCTGCAAGAGTGGCCGTCAGATGTGAAGGAAATACTTTGGCTACTCTGTCTACTTCATTGAGCGGAATATTCATGACACGACCCACATCTCTTAAGGATGATCTAGCAGCCATCGTACCATATGTTACTATTTGTGCTACTTGGTTTTTGCCATATTTATCTATAACGTAATCAATCACTTTTCCACGACCATCATCATCAAAATCTATATCTATATCGGGCATGGATACACGCTCGGGATTGAGAAAACGCTCAAAAAGCAGGTCATACTTTATAGGGTCAATATTGGTAATACCCAAACAATAAGCCACACAAGATCCTGCTGCTGATCCACGACCTGGACCTACGGAAACACCCATTTGTCTAGCCACACTCGTGAAATCTTGAACAATAAGAAAGTATCCAGAATACCCAGACTTAGTGATGACATCCAACTCAAAATTAAGCCTATCTTCTACTTCTTTGGTGATGGCACCATACTTCTTTCTTGCGCCTTCAAAAGAAAGGTGTCTAAGAAATAATTCTTGGGTATCAAAGCCCGCTGGCAATGGGAAAGCAGGAAGTAATATATCTCTTGCTAACTCAATATGATCGATTTTGGACTCAATCTCCATTGTATTGGCAACAGCTTCTTTGACATCACCGAAAAGGGTATTCATCTCGGCTTTTGTCTTAAAATAGAAGTCTGAACTAGGAAATTTGAATCTTTCTTTATCTTCTAGAAGTGAACCTGTATTGACACACAATAATACATCATGTGGTGCAAAATCGTCTTGCTCTACATAATGTGAGTCATTGGTGACGATGGTTTTGACATTATATTTTTTTGCAAACTGAAGTAATACCTGATTGACATCTTCTTGGCTCATGCCCGTATCGTCTATCTTTTCAAGGCCACGGTGACGTTGTAACTCGATGTAATAATCTTCACCAAAAAGGTCTAGCCACCATCTAAGTCTTTCTTCTGCAAGCTCTAAATTTCCTGTGAGAATGGTTTGTGGTATCTCCGCACCAAGACAACAACTGGTAGCAATGATGCCTTCGTGGTATTTTTCGATCAGTTCCTTGTCGATACGTGGATATTTACCATACAACCCTTCTGTAAATCCAAGTGAGCAAAGTTTGGTAAGATTTTGATAACCTTTGACATTTTTGGCCAACATGAGTTGGTGGTATCTAGTGTCTTTTTGCCCGCGAGCTTTTTCGAAATGTTTGATGTGTCTGTCTTCTGTGACATAAAATTCGCAACCTATGATGGGTTTTATGCCTTGCGCTTTAGCTTCTTTGACAAACTTAAATACACCGAACATATTGCCATGGTCCGTAATAGCTACAGCAGATTGTCCATCTGACTTGGCTTTTTTCATTAATGTCTTAATGTCAGAAGCACCATCGAGAAGTGAGTATTGTGTATGCGAATGTAAATGACAAAAATCTATCATAGGGAATTTCTAATATCAACAAAGATTGGAATGCAAAGATACAAAAAATTAAATTCTTGGGGCAGTTTGTTGGATTTTTAGACCTAAGGATTACGTGTTGTTTATTGTTTTACCACTCAAGGCACTAAGAACTTCACTAAACGACACTTAGCTATTAAATGCGTTAAACCTTAGGACCTTTGTGGTTCCCTTAAGTGATCTTAGTGGTTAAAAATTGAATTTTATTTTAACACCAAGGAAACAAATAACTTAACTAAACAACACTTAGCTAGAAAATATCTTAATCTTAATGACCTTAGTGTTAAACTTCAGTAATCTTAGTGGTTAAAAATTGGATTTTATTCTACCACTCAGGACACAAAGAACTTCACTAAACGACACTTAGCTAGGAAATATCTTAACCTTGGTGACCTTAGTGTTAACCTTTAGTAATCTTAGTGGTTGAAAATTGGATTTTATTTTACCACTCAGGATACAAAGAACTTAACTAAACGACACTTAGCTAGGAAATATCTTAACCCTATTGATCTTAGTGCTGAACCTCAGTAATCTTAGTGGTAAAAAAATTATGACTTTAAAAATCAAACTCTATAGTGTCTCCTGGCTTCAAACCTGATTTTGATTTAGGGTCCTTTTCAGTCGGATTTTCAGGCTTAGGTTCGATGATTTCAGTGATATTGTTCTCTTGAGTATCTTCTACAGTTTGTATATCATCAGAGATAATACCATCTTCTTGGTCATTGACATCTGTTTCTGCATCTTCTATGACTTCAGCAGTCTCAATGATATCCACTTTTAGTAATTTGGCATCAACCAATCTATTACCTAATGCTTTCCAACCTTTGACATCAATAAATTCAGTCAGAGCGACTTCTTTTTCTTCTTTTGTTTTGCCTACGTTGTAACTATATTTAATCTTTGGAGATTTAGCCATGGATGCAAAATATAGTTTAGTACCTGCTGTTTCTGGTATAAACACAAACTTCTGATCATACGTACTGGTCTCTATTCTGAATCTTTTGACCATTGTATATCCCTTTTCTCCTTCAAAATAAACAGCAGAAATGACTGTATCTTCTGTATAATTGCCTATTTCGACAATGTTATTGACATCATATTTTTTATTGAGATCTAGTTCGTTGATTTCGTAACTACCATCTTTGTAGATACTTAGCAATTTGCTGCCTGTGTCAAAAGCACCAAGATACTTGCCTCGTTCGTCTTGATTGAGTTTTCCGCTGACTTCATCCATATAGATTTGCATAGCCCCTAGGGAAGACTTACCTACAGACACTTGTGTGATCTTGCGGACAGGATACTTGGTGACGACATTACCTTGAGATGTCCTACCTTTGATGGCAAGATCCGCAAAATCAAAGTCAAATACTTTTTTCTTGGCTGTAGATCCTTGTGATAACTGCACATTTACAATCTCTGACTCACCATTAGCATTGGAAGTAAAATAGAGAAGTTTGGATCCTTTTTCACCTTGGGTGAGGTCATACTCCTTATCTCTAGTGATCGCCGTCACGTTAAACCTTTTGGCATAAGATCTACCACTCTTAGTATCTAAATATATGAGGTTGTAGGTCGTACGATCATCAGACTTGAGCCATACGGCGGTATGAATGATATCTTTGCCCACAAAAACCTTATCAGCTATCCTTACTACTTTGAACTTACCATCGCGAGTAAACGCAATGATATCCGCTATATCTGAACAATCACAAACGAATTCGTCTTTTTTCATGCCCATGCCTATGAATCCTTCCGCACGGTTGACATAAAGTTTTGCATTATTTGCTACGACTTCTTTGATTTCTATGGTATCAAATGAAGTAATAATGGTACGTCTCTCTCTTCCTTTGCCATATTTCTCTAATAATCGCTCAAAGTAAGCGATGGCAAATTCTGTCAAATGTTCCAAGTCATATTTTACCTGCTCTAACTCAGCAAGCAAATTGGCCATCATCTCATCTGCCTTAAAAGTGTTATATTTAGAGATACGTTTAATCTTGATTTCAGTCAATCTGACGATATCTTCTTCTGTAATATCACGCATCATTTGTAGTCTATTATCAGCACCCACCAATGGATCTGAAGGCGTAGCTACATATTTCTTCAACCCTATATCAATGGTAGTAATGACATCCTCCCAACTTTCGCATTCTTCTATATCACGATAGATTCTGTTTTCTATGAATATCTTTTCTAGACTTGCGTGATGCCATTTTTCTTCTAATTCACCCTTTTTTATTTCTAGCTCTCTGCGAAGCAAATCTTTGGTCTGGAAAGTAGATATTTCCAAGATTTCAGTGACAGAAAGGAACAAAGGTTTATTATCTACAATGACACATGCATTGGGCGAATAAGAGACTTCACAATCTGTAAATGCATACAATGCATCGATAGTAACATCTGGTGAAACACCTGGCATCAACTCCAATTGTATTTCTACATCTTTGGCCGTATTGTCGTGGACTTTTTTGATTTTGATCTGTCCTTTATCATTGGCTTTAAGGATAGATTCTATCAGGGTATTGGTAGTAACCCCGAAAGGCAATTCCACAATATTGAGTGTGCTTTTGTCAAATTGCTGGATTTTGGCTCTAATTTTTACCCTACCACCACGGTGACCATCTTGATAATCGGTGATATCGACCATACCACCAGTCTGAAAATCAGGATAGATCTTTGGTTTTTTGCCTTGGAGAATCTGTATAGACGCCTTTATGAGTTCTATAAAGTTGTGGGGAAGAATCTTGGTGGAAAGACCTACGGCAATACCTTCTACCCCTTGCGAAAGCACTAATGGAAATTTTACCGGCAAGGTGATAGGTTCCTTTTTACGTCCATCGTAAGTAAGTTGCCATTCTGTCGTCTGCGGATTGAACAAGACTTCTAGAGCAAACTTTGTCAGTCGTGCTTCTATATACCTAGGTGCTGCTGCTGAGTCGCCCGTACGCACATCTCCCCAGTTTCCTTGACAGTCGATGAGTAAGTCTTTTTGACCCATATTGACTAAGGCGTCACCAATAGCTGCATCACCATGTGGGTGATATTGCATGGTCTGACCGATGATATTAGCTACTTTATGGAATCTACCATCATCCATTTCCTTCATAGCGTGCAGGATACGACGCTGTACAGGCTTAAGACCGTCATCTATATCAGGCACGGCCCGTTCTAAGATTACGTAAGAAGCATAATCCAAAAAATACTCCTTATACATGCCACTTAGGGTGACTAACTCGCCGCCTTGAGGGTCTGTACCAGCATTCAAATTATCCTTATTTATATCCATGCAGTAACGAAATCAATGGTTGAAGCTGCAAATATATAAAATTATTTTAATATAGTAAGATGTGGTGGAATTTAGGAAATTGGTGATACATTAATTTTCATGGTTCTATCATGTTTAGATTTTCTTGTATGATTTAAGATTTTCATCTAACTTTGCAGTAATTTAACAGCTTTTTATTTTTCTTCTCATTTGATTTGTTGAGTGGAGAAGATTTTGTAAGCATTCAAGAATGGGACAAGATCAACTTTAAATTTAAAAAAATGGTCAACACATAGTAATTATCGTTAAAAAAATTGATTGTGATTAGAAATGAAGATTGTATAAAAATAATTAATGATAAAAATATCTTAAGAGATAATGCTATAATTAAAATAGAAATTATTTTAGAAGGTAAAATAAACGTTTCCCTAACAATTGAAAAGGATAATAGCAAAATTGCAAAATTGAATTTAAATAATGTATCTGAATTTAGTATTTCAGCAGATTCAATAGATGCAGAAGGCTATTTAGTTACCCACTATAAACTATTTGAATCAAATAGTGGATTTTACTTTAGTTTTGATCCTTATGATGAAATTCATGAAGTTAACCTTGATGATAATAATTTCTTCCATTTCGAAGAAATTTCATTATTCTTTGAATAAGAAGTCTGTAAATCTGTAAAAAAATATTAAATGTTTGTTTAAACTTTCTTTCTAGGTTAATATTAATATCATCAAATCAAACCTTCCACCGTCAAAAGTTCAGTGACTGCTTCTTCCGTGAGCCCTGTGATATTTGAGATCATTTTAATTTCTATACCATTTTTAAAGGCGTTAATGACTACATCCTTTTTTGTATTAAATTCTCCTTTTTGCACTCCTTGCTGTATCCCTTCTTGGATCCCTTCAAATTTGGCGGTTTCGATGACACTATAAGAAATGGCTAACTCTTTTTGATAGGCGTCATAATCAATTTTGTTTTGTGGACTCATATCGTCATATTTTAATTTTTTAGAAACACTTTCTAGATCAGGTGCAGAGTATATATTCTGCATCACAACAAATTTTATAACATCTACTTAATCCTACCATCTTCTATAGTGATTGTTCTGTCGCTCATTTTGGCTAGCTCTTCATTATGGGTGACAATGACAAAGGTATGGTTAAAATCAGTTCGTAGTTTATGGATCAATTGGTGCAAAACTTCAGAACTGGCTTTATCAAGATTGCCCGTAGGTTCGTCAGCAAAAACAACTGCTGGATTGTTTATCAATGATCGAGCTACTGCCACTCTCTGAGCTTCGCCACCAGATAATTGTGCAGGTTTGTGGGTCATTCTATCTCCTAGGCCTAAATAATCAAGGAGTTCTTTTGCTTTTTTTTCAATTTCAGCTGTGTTTTTTCCAGCTATAAAACCAGGAATACAAACATTTTCTAATGCACTAAACTCCTGGAGTAAATGGTGGAATTGAAATACAAAGCCAATATTTTCATTTCGAAATTTTGCTAGTTTCTTCTCATTGAATGTAGTAATTTTTTCATCGCAAATGATGAGCTCACCAGAATCTGCTAAATCTAATGTGCCTAAAATATGTAAAAGTGTACTTTTGCCCGCCCCAGACTTACCTATGATGCTGACGATTTCACCTTGAGGGATATTCAAATCTATACCCTTGAGTACCTTTACATCACCATACGATTTTTGAATACCTATTGCGGAGATCATTTACGATTAATTTATTTGACTGCAAAGCTACAAAATAGACAGTTAAGTTTTTAGTTTTTTGAATCAGACATAGGCCTATCTGCTTTCATGAACCAATCATTTAACTCATTTCTAAACGATATTTGATGTGAATAAAATAACCTATTCCATATAAAATAATTACCAGAGCATCCAACCATTATTACAGATGCAAGATTTATTTGGTCTATTTTTATCAGTTTCTCAAGAATGATGTCAGTAGTTTGATTTAAATATATCATATTTATGCTTTCAATTACCACAGCATCTTTTTTCAGATATTAAAAAAGCATTACATTTGCTTACAGTTGAAATTCAAAACGTTTTAACACCAATAGATACAAGTGTACGAATAAAAAATGGCAGAGTATTTTAAAGAAGTCACACCACTCACTCAATATGATTGTTTTATCTTTTTTGCTAGGGAAAAGATAGAATTCGATTTCCCTGTACATAGCCATGAAGAATTTGAGCTCAATTTGATTTTGAACGGGTCAGGCGTCAAAAGAGTCGTGGGTGACCATATAGGTGAGATCGAAGATATGGAACTTGTACTTATAGGTAGTAATGTTCCTCATGGATGGCTCACCCACAAGTATAAACATAAAGAAAATACACCAAAAATATTTGAAATAACCATCCAATTTCACAAAGATTTACTGGATCCCAACTTTCTTCAGCGCAACCAATTGTTTTATGTCAAAGACCTTATAGAAAAAGCAGCAAGTGGCGTACTCTTCGGAAAAGAAACGATAGAAAAAATCAAAGACAGAATCATTTCTATCACATCTAATAAAGGCTTTTATTCGGTAATCGAGCTGCTTACTATCCTTCATGAGCTCTCTGTATCTAGTGATATGGTACTACTGAGCAATGATGTCTATAGAGAATCTATGGCCAACCAAAAAGGAGATAGACTCGACGCAATTCTAAAATATTTGCACGATCATTACGATACAGATATTACACATAGTCAGATAGCAAAAGCTGTGAGTATGACCGAAGTTTCTTTCAGTAGATTTATTAAAAAAAGGACAGGAAAAACATTTGTAGATTTATTGAATGAAATAAGACTTGGTCAGGCATCAAGAAAACTTATTGACTCATATGCTACAGTCTCAGAAATTGCCTTCAATTGTGGGTTTAAAAATTTATCCTACTTTAATCGAGTTTTTAAGGTAAAAAAAGGCAAGACTCCCAATGAGTTTAGAAATGATTTCCACAAGTTTGGCAAAAAAACTATTATATAATTATTTTGTTAAAAAAAGGGTTATAACTTATATAAATACATACACATGTCATACACGCCTGCTACTGATAGATACCAGCATATGCCATACCGTAGAAGCGGTAAAAGTGGTCTTCAACTTCCGCTAATTTCACTTGGTTTTTGGCACAATTTCGGAGATGTAGATGATGCATCCGTATATAAAAACATAGTTTATAAAGCATTTGACAAAGGTATCACTCATTTTGATTTTGCAAATAATTACGGTCCACCTCCAGGATCTGCTGAAAGTAATGTAGGTGCCATTCTCAAAAAAGATTTTAAGGGTTATCGTGATGAGCTCATTATTTCGACAAAAGCAGGATATCTGATGTGGCCTGGACCTTATGGCGAATGGGGATCAAGAAAGTATTTACTCTCTAGCCTTGACCAAAGTCTGAAGAGATTAGAAGTGGATTATGTGGACATTTTTTATTCACATAGATTTGACCCAAATACGCCTCTAGAAGAAACCATGGGCGCTTTAGCTTCTGCAGTTCAACAAGGCAAAGCATTATATGCTGGAATCTCAAGTTATGATGCTGAACAAACAACCAAAGCTGCCAATATTCTGAGATCAATGGGTACACCTTGTCTGATCCACCAACCAAAATATTCCATGCTAGACAGATGGGTAGAAGGAGAACTTATGCAAGTGTTAGATCAAAAAGGTATAGGTTGTATTGCTTTTTCGCCATTAGCTCAGGGCGTTCTTACAGATAAATATCTAAAAGGTATACCAGAAAATTCACGTGCTTCTAAATCTCATGGTGCATTGCAATCCAATCATATCACCAAAGAACTAATATCCCAAATCAAAAAATTAAATGATGTTGCTAAGTCAAGAAATCAATCTCTTGCGCAAATGGCGATAGCATGGTTGCTTAAAGATCAGAGAGTTACTTCTGTACTCGTAGGTGCAAGTAGTGTTGCCCAATTAGAAGACAATTTGGGCTCTTTAAATAATCTAGCTTTTGATGCTGTAGAATTAAATAAAATTGAATCAATTCTGGCATAAGTTTTACATTTTGCGCTATTAGAAAAATTGGGTAAAATGTTGTCATTTTGATAATATACAATGGTCTAAGTAATAATCTTTATGGCAGGTTTTAAATCATTCTTTATTCCAAAATTAAGTAAAGTAGCGGATTTAATTCCTACACCGATGCTGCAAAAAATGATTGGTCAAAAACTAATACCGCCATTTTATCATGCTATTTCGGATGATGAACTCCCACATATAAGCCATTTATACAATGTAAAAGGTACCAAGGCTTTTGAAGCAGATCTAGATTTTTTGTTGAAATATTATTCACCTATAGATTATTCAGAATTCCGTGAAGTCGTTTTACACAAAAAGAAATTAAAAAAGCCTTCATTCTTACTATCATTTGATGATGGTTTGAAGGAGTTTCATGATGTCATAGCGCCCATTCTATTGCGAAAAGGAATTCCTGCCATTTGTTTTCTCAATAGTGGATTTGTAGACAATAAAGATTTATTTTATAGATACAAAGCAAGTTTGATCATTGACAAATTAAACCGTGAGCCTAAATCGACCCATCTAATTCAAAAATATTTGAAAGATGGTCAAAATTTCAAGGAATATTTACTTTCTATAAATTATCAAAACAAAGATATACTTAACAACATTGGCAATTTGATTGGAATCGATTTTTCTGATTTCCTTAATGCTCAGAAGCCATATTTAACTACACAACAGATATCAACGCTTATCAATCAAGGATTTTATTTCGGCGCGCATAGCATAGATCATCCATTATTTGAACATATATCAGAAGCAGAACAATTGCGTCAAATAACAGAAAGTACACGATTTGTACTAGAAAAATTTGGTCTGCCTTTTTCAACTTTTTCTTTCCCATTTACAGACTTTAAAGTAAGGAAATCCTTTTTTGAAGAAGTAAAAAAACATAATATTGCTGAACTAACTTTCGGATGTGCAGGACCCAAAAACGATGTCATTGCCACTAATTTTCAAAGGATTCCATTTGAAGTAGAAAACAAAACGGCCAAACAAATTCTGAACGCAGAACTATATTATTACATACTCAAAATGCCTTTAGGGAAAAACACTTTGTATCGCCATGATTGAATATAAAACCCATAATAAAAATTCTTTACTCGAATATATAAATGGAGACCAATTTGGTTTGGGTAATGATATTCCTATCACAAAACACAGAGCCATATCTCAGTGTCATAATCCGAGATTGGATGATGAAGATATCATCCTTATAATTGCTTTAGAAAATGGTATTTTGGTGGGATACTTAGGTATTCTCCCAGATTTAATATATTACAAAGAAAATCAACCAGAAAAAATAGGATGTGTCACTTGCTTGTGGGTATCACCGACTGTTCGTGGCAAATCTGTAAGTTCTGAACTTTTGAAAATCGCAATACACCATTGGAACAAAAAATTATTTTTAGGAGACTATGTACCATTTACAAAAAAAATCTATGATCGTTCTGGAGACTTTTTGATACAACCATATCAAAAGCAAGGTGTAAGACTCTATGTCTTGTCAGATTTACACACCATATTACCTCCCAAAAAACTTATTTTTGAAAAAACAAAAAGCTTGTTGAAAATTATTGATACAAGTCTAAATATATTTATAAAAATAAAACATAAATTCAATAAACAAAGACTAGAACACTTAACGTTTGAATATAATGAAGAGATCGACGATGAAAGTCAGCACTTTATCGAGCTACGACAACAAAATCAATTATTCAGACGCGAAAAAGCTGAACTAAATTGGATGCTAAAATATCCTTGGGTGTTATCTGCTGAAAATAAGGATGAATTAAACTGCAAATACTATTTTTCTTCTACGGCAAAATCTTTTAGTTATCGAGTTGTCAAAATTAGAAATCTAGACAACAAATTAATTGGTTTATTGATTTTTTCTATCAGAGATTTTAATCTTAAATTGCCTTATTTGTACCACGACCAAAACTTGGATGATATAGTTATGGCCATCAATTATCACATCATTAAGTGGCAAATTAAAACGTTTACCACCTATGACGAAGATCTTGCTAAACGAATATTACATCTCAAAAGTCCTGCTTTTCATAAAAGAGTTGTGACTAGGAATTATTTGTTATCCAAGGACCTAGACACAACTACTTTCTTCCATATGAAGATGCAAGATGGCGATGGGGATTGCGGCTTTACTTAAAAAAAAGACTAAACCTTCTTTGGTGGTAAATCAAATGCTACGGCAACGTGCTCGAAATGACCATTGTGCGCACCATCACAAAAAGGTTTATTTTTAGAAAGACCACAACGGCAGATACCTACTGTCGTTCTTCCCATTAGACCATATTCAGCACCTGATGCGTCAGTGATGATAAAATCGCCTTCCACCTTTAGCGATCCATTAGCATTAACAGTTATTTTTGTTGGACTTGACATTTAGTTTGTTTTTTGATTGATTTTTAAAATATGGAGTTAGAACCCAATAAACATGAAAATTGTTTTTGGCCGCATCATAAAGTTCTGGATGTATTTGTTTACTTTTGTTGATATAAATCACAGACATGCCTTTCAATAGCTTCGTGCGTAATACTTTTTTGCTGTTATCATTCTCACTTTTACTCAGTTGTCAAAAATCAGAACCGACTCCCACCGATACACCTGTAGACCAAAACGACCCGAATCAATACGGTACACCTTTTGCTGAGATTCCCGCTACTGCTGATATTGTCATGTATGAAATAAACGAACGAGCGTTTAGTGTTTCTGGTGATTTTGATGGTATTATGCCACGACTTGATTCCATAAAGGATCTTGGGGTTAATGTTATTTGGTTGATGCCGATTCATCCTATTGGTAAAATAAAAACTGTCAACTCACCTTATTGTATCCAGAATTTCACAGAAGTTAATCCTGAATATGGCGATCTTGAAAAATTGAGAACGTTGGTTACCGAAGCACATAAAAGAAAAATAGCCGTCATCCTAGATTGGGCAGCCAATCATACTTCGTGGGACAATCCATGGATTCAAAATAAAACATGGTACTCACAAGATGCTAATGGAAATATCATTTCTCCCGCTGGTACTAACTGGCAAGACGTAGCTGATCTTAATTTTGACAATATGGAAATGCGTCAAGAAATGATCAAAGCAATGAAATATTGGGTTCTTCAGGCCAATGTAGATGGTTTCAGATTTGATGCGGCTGATTTTGTACCCTTTTCATTCTGGAAACAAGCTATAGATTCACTTCGCAAAATACCTAATCGAGACATCATCATGCTTGCAGAAGGTGCTCGCAAAGATCATTTCAACGCTGGATTTGAGATCAATTTTGGATGGGAGTTTTTCAGTAAGGCAAAATCTATTTTTAAATCCAATCAGTCTGCATCTGAGTTTCTTGCTGCCCACCAATCAGAATATGCCGGTATACCATCAGGAACACATAGATTACGATTCACGTCCAATCATGACGAATGTGCATGGGACGACACACCATTAGGTCTTTTCGGTGGCAAAAATGGATCTATGGCGGCTTTTGTGGCTACCGCCTACATGGGAGGCATACCGCTTATTTATAATGGTCAAGAAATAGGCTGCCCTGTAAAATTGCCATTTTTTAGCAAGTCACCAATAGATTGGAAAACGAATCCCGACATGTTAAAAACATACAAAAAACTAATAGCCATCCGATTATCCAATGTAGCATTGAGAAGTGGCAGTTTGGAACAATTTGCCCACAATGACATCGTATCCTTTAGAAGAAAATCAGGTACAAATGAAGTTTTTGTGTTGGTAAATACTCGAAGCGCCAATAAGTCTTATCCGCTTCCTACTGTCATTCAGAATAGTGCATGGAAAGACGCTATAAGCAACGAAAATATAACCTTAGGAACTAGTTTGGACTTGAAAGGTTATGAATATCGGGTAATGGTGAAGTGATGAAAAGAAAGGTTGATTATATCTATTCTACCTTACAGTAAAACAAATATTATTAAACTTTCCGTTAGAAAAAGTGACTTCATTACTTTCTTCATCTTTTATAGCAAATGTAAAAGTTCCGCTGATCTTATGATTGGTTTCATCACAACTTGTTAAATTAAAACGACCATCTAACTCTTCAGCTAATGTTGTAAATCCATTTCCTGCTTTATCTACATAGGTGAATATGGCGATTTCTACAGAAAAATCTATTGTATCATAATAGTTTTCATAGAATTGTGTAGACCAAGTTTTGGTGACATCCATACAATCACCTCTAATTCCTTTTTCAAATTCATTAACTATGATGCTAAGAGTACTACCATCTTTGCCTTTTGCAACTATATCAAGTCTATAACCCATTTTGCTAGTGGTAGGGTCAGTACCTTTAAAAATACTAGCATTTGTTATACTTTCCATTTCCCATGATGCCCCCTTAAATGTTCCTGACATTGTCTGGCCTTCACAATCAGACCTTTCCTCGTCTTTACCACAAGCCAGCATAAAACACAATGAAACAAAAATGATTAAGTTTAATTTTAAAGATCTCATAATATTAGTTTTAAAAATTAGATCCAAAGGTATTTAAAAACTTTAAGAAAAAATAATGGTCAACCGTAATTTCTAAATAAATGATTAAATAGTTTTTAGAGTGATAGTCTAAAAAATTAAAAGATCTAGGATTTTGACAATTTTATCATTTTTAGATACAACGCTTAATCTTTAAAATTTAATTACTACTTTTGACCAATAGCAATAAATTTTAAATACATTTGTCTTAGTATTTTTTCTTAAAATCACAAGGCCACAGATTAGTAATGCAAGTTGATTTCAGACTTCAAAAAAGGAATGTTCTAAAGGACAAGATTGTCTTGATGGTTTGTGTTACCTTACTGATAATCAGCATAGGTTGCAATGATCATGAACTAACTAAAAATGACATCACCTACAATACCCACATTCGCCCCATTCTCTCTGACAAGTGCTTTAAATGTCACGGCCCAGATGCTAATAAACGTAAATCAGGATATAGATTGGATACTGAAGAAGGGGCATTTGCGGCACTAAAAGATTTTAAGGATAAATATGGTATTGTGGCAGGTCACCCAGAAAAATCAGATGTATTCCTGCGCATTACTTCCACAGATCCGGACTATATGATGCCACCACCGGAATCTAATCTTTCGCTCACTAAGGATGAAATTACACTGATAGAAAAATGGATCAAAAATGGAGCTCCATATCAAAAACACTGGTCATTTATCCCATTAAAAGCAACGCCAATTCCTGATGTGAAGTCAACATGGGCTAATAATGAAATCGACCGTTTCATTGCCCAAAAGCTACAGGAAAATGACTTGCAGCCATCTGAAGTAATGTACGATGCCGCCTTACTCAAGCGGATGATGCACGATGTCACTGGTCTCCCTCCTACTTTAGCGCAACAAGATGAGTTTGGAAAAACAGCTGATGCTAAAACTTATGAAAAACTCCTAGATAAAGCTTTAGCAAGTCCGCAGTATGGCGAAAAAATGGCCATTTTCTGGATGGATGTTGCACGGTATGCTGACAGTCATGGATATCAAGATGATGGCTTGCGTACGATGTGGCCGTGGAGAGATTGGGTCATCCATGCTTTTAATAAGAATTACGATTATAAAAAATTTGTCACCTGGCAACTAGCTGGCGATTTACTGCCTGATAAAAATAAAGAAACCATCCTGGCAACGGGATTTAATAGAAACCATAAAATCACACAGGAAGGTGGCGTCATAGACGAAGAATATCGCATAGAATATGTCACCGATCGCACCAATACCTTTGGTAAAGGATTGCTTGCTATGACTTTTGAGTGTGCCAAATGCCACGATCATAAATACGACCCCATCTCTCAAAAAGATTATTTTTCCACCTTTGCATTTTTTGATCAGGTGGACGAAAAAGGCCTCGTGGGCGATATTTCTTTGGCATCACTGGCAGATCCTCCTTACATGACGATAACCAAAGAAGATAGAGCAGGCATCCTAAGTTTCATTAGCAAATTGGATACTGGGAAAGTTGATGTCATGATTATGAAAGACAGTACAGGCATCCGAAAGACCAAACTACTGGAACGAGGTGTATATGATCGCCCTGGAGAAGTAGTCTCGCCCGGTACTCCCGAATCTATCCTGAAATACGACCCAAAAAAGTTTGAGCAAAACAGATTGGGACTTACCAAATGGATGTTTGACTCACAAAATCCACTTACAGCTAGAGTGTTTGTTAATTTTATTTGGCAGGAATTTTTTGGTAAAGGCATAGTGAAAACATCAGGTGATTTTGGCCTGCAAGGTGACCTGCCTTCCCATCCTGAATTATTGGACTGGCTGGCTTACGATTTTATGACTCATGGTTGGGATATCAAAAGATTGGTCAAACAGATTGCCATGTCTTCCACTTACAAACAATCATCAAAAGTCAGTTCTGAACACATCCAAAAGGATCCTGAAAATGTATTTCTAGCACGTGGCCCTAGATTGCGGCTTTCGGCAGAATTACTCAAAGATCATATCCTAGCTTCTAGCGACCTCCTAAATCCTGTCATAGGTGGACCAAGTGTAAAACCTTATCAACCCAAAGGATTATGGGAAAGTGCTACATCAGGCCGCGGGCAACTAGCATCATATGTAGAAGATCAGGGTGACAAAAGATATCGACGTGGCTTGTATCATTTTATCAAACGAACCGTACCACCGCCATCCATGCTCATATTTGATGCGTCCAACAGAGATCAGTGTGAGGTAAAAAGGTCATCTACCAATACACCACTACAATCTTTGGTATTGATGAATGACTATCAGGTTTTGGAGGCAGCCAGGCATTTAGCCATAAAGACACAAAAGGAGAAATCAAGTACTGAAGCTAAATTCGAGCAATTATTCAGAAAAATTGTCTGTAGAGCGCCAAAACCTAATGAAATCAAAAAAATTAAAGATTTTCACAAAGCAACTATAACTGCCATGGATGATAAAAAAGCAAAAGAGATCATATTTTTTGGCGACTTTAAAGAAACAGCAGACATGGACATTAAGGGTACGGCTGCCATGATGCAAACTGTACAGTTATTATTTAATCTCGAAGAAACTTCGACAAGATGAGCAATCCATTTTTTGAACACCGACTTAATATCAATAGAAGGCACTTTCTGAGCAAGATGAGTGTAGGCTTAGGAAGCGTAGCTTTAGGTTCTTTGCTGATCAAAGATCTTTTTAAAGATCCCGAAAATGCAGCTGACAGCATTATCAATGGTTTACCACACTTTGCCCCAAAGGCCAAAAGAGTCATCTATCTGTTTCAGAATGGAGCGCCTTCACAACTGGAGACTTTTGATTACAAACCAATACTCAATAAAATGTTTGGTCAGGAACTGCCAGAATCCATCAGAAATGGACAGCGTCTCACAGGCATGACTGCCAATCAAGATAAATTTCCGTTGGTAGGATCGTATTTTCCTTTCAAACAATATGGCAATGCAGGCACTTGGGTGAGTGATCTATTTCCCAATATGGCCAAAATTGTAGACGATATCTGTGTCATCAAATCTATGCACACCGAAGCGATCAATCACGATCCGGCACTTACTTTTATGCAGACTGGCGCACAACAGGGTAATCGTCCGAGTATGGGTGCATGGCTGAGTTATGGATTGGGTTCAGAAAACCAAAATCTTCCTGCTTACTGTGTCCTTTTGTCCAAAGGTAAAGGAAATGGTCAGGGAGTCTATTCCAAACTGTGGACCAATGGCTTTTTGGACAGCAAACATCAAGGTGTACAATTTAGCAATAGCGAAGAAAGAGTCCTGTATCTTAATGATCAAAATGGTATAACACGCGATGACCGAAGGCAAATGCTGGACAAGCTCAATGAGTTAAATTCCATGAATTTTGAAGATACCGGTGATCCCGAAATCAAAACAAAAATAGAACAATACGAACTGGCCTATCGCATGCAAACCGCAGTGCCAGAAATTACAGATATCTCCAAAGAACCGGATTCAGTGATTAAGCTGTATGGGCCGGACTGCCTGGTGCCAGGTACCTATGCCAGCAATTGTCTTCTGGCTAGAAAACTCTCAGAATCAGGCGTCCGATTTGTTCAGATCTATCATCAGGGTTGGGATCAACATGTCAATTTGGTAGGCGAAATGCCTGGTCAGGCTCAGGATGTAGATCGTGCATCTGCAGCATTGGTTCAGGACCTGAAGCAACGAGGATTACTGGACGAAACCTTAGTTATTTGGGGCGGAGAATTTGGTAGGACCAACTATTGCCAAGGACCATTATCTGCCGATACCTATGGCAGAGACCATCATCCAAGGGCTTATAGTATTTGGATTGCTGGCGGCGGCGTAAAACCAGGAGTAGTTTATGGAGAGACTGACGAATTTGGTTACAACATCATCGAAAACCCCGTACATATCAATGATTTTCATGCCACAGTATTGAATTTATTGGGATTGGATCATGAAAAGTTAGTGTATAAACATCTTGGTCGGCGATACAGACTAACAGATGTGGCAGGTCATGTAGTCAAAGATATTATAGCATGATGATGCAAAGAATCACCCGTATTATTTCTAATGCAAATTTTGGTTTGGCCATATTGGCTGCCATCCTACTTGTTTTTGACTCGTTTGTAGGCGTACCTGAATATCTGAAAATAGCAGGAAGAATGCATCCGTTAATGTTACATTTACCGATAGGTATGTTTGTGATGTATATGGTTTTATTTTTCTTGAAAAAAAGTTTTGAAGCTCCTGATTTTGAAAAACTTTTAAACTTTGTACTTTTACTAACCGGTTTTTTTGCATTTATTACGGCTATTTCCGGATCATTATTATCACATGAACCTGATGCTTATAATGTCAATGAATTGGCTTTCCACAGAAATACAGGATTTGGATTTGCTTTTGGAGTATATTTACTTTCTATCATACATGGGAAGTATCCTACATTTTCCAAAGTTTTACTTGGTATCAATGCCTTACTTCTCATAGTAGCAGGGCACAAAGGAGCCGAAATCACCCACGGCAAAGATTTTCTATTTCCCAAAAATGATATTAAAGAAATAATTTCAGATACCAATACCACGTTGTTTAATGCTATGGTACACCCAATATTGGAGAAGAAGTGTTATTCCTGCCACAATGTAGAGAAAACCAAAGGTGGATTGATCATGACAGATTCCTTATCTCTTATGAAGGGTGGCGAATCAGGACGAGTACTCCTGCCGGGAAATGCGGACAGCAGTCTGATGGTACAGAGTATGTTATTGCCTTTGGAAGACGAAAAACACATGCCTCCTGATGGCAAACCACAACTGACCGCCCAAGAAAAAGAAATCATCATTGCCTGGATCAATTCCGGAGCATCTTTTTCTAAAAAAGCGTCTGCGTATAAACCCGATGAAAGTATCAGAAAGTTGTATGATGCTAACGCTGGAACCAAAAAACAAAAACATTATACTTTCAGCAGTGCTGACAGCAAAACGTTAGCTTCGCTCAATTCTCATTTTATGACCGTCAAACCCTTGTTTGGTGGAAGTCCTGCCTTGAAAGCTTCCTTATTTTTAGCCTCCGAATACGTCCCTGAACATCTGAAACAATTACTCCAAGTAAAACAACAACTCATACATCTTAACTTGGCTGATATGCCTGTCACAGATCGTGATATAGAGATACTCACGCAATTTAGTTCAATGGAAAAATTAATACTAAACGGGACCAAGGTCACAGATCAGGGCATTCTGAAACTCAGTAAATTGAGCAAACTGGAAGAATTATCTTTAGCCAATACAAGTGTAACGGAAGCCATTGAGCCAATATTTAGTCAATTGCCATCATTAAGGCAGATATTTATTACGGACACCCAAATTCCTGAAAATAAAGTCAAGCAATGGCAGCAAAAATATCCAAAGATTACCTTCAATAGATTATCAATGGAAGACTTAAAGATCAAACTGTCTGCTCCATTGATGGTCAATGAAAGTTATATCATCAAGCCAGGAGAAGAGATCGCCTTAAAACATTATATCAATGGTGCCCAAATCAAATATACATTGGACGGATCCGAACCCGATTCCCTTCATGGCACTTTGTACTCCAAACCATTTACCATTTCGGGATCAAAAGATGTCAAAGCCGTTGCCGTAAAAGACGGTTGGTTTACGAGCGATGTGGTCAAGTTTTCACTGTTTGAAAATGGAGCCACGCCAGACAGTTGCATCTTACTTACACAGCCCAATGTCCAATACAAAGGTGAAGGCGCACTTACTTTTATCAATGGCAAAAGAGCGCCCATAAACAATCTTCCCGATGCCAATTGGATAGCCTTCAGAGAAAATCCTTTCTCCGCTATTTTTGAGTACAAAAAGCCCATTGCATTGACTAAAATATCATTTTGTTATGGACTTCAAGTACCACAGTATGTATTCCCGCCTACAGCAGTCAGTGTATCAGGAAGCAATGATAAAAAGCAGTTTCAATTATTGTCCACTCAAAAGATTACCCCATTCCAGAAAAACAACAAAGATCAGGTCAGGTCGGATGTTATCCATATGACCTTAAAAAGTCAGCCCTTCAAATACTATAAAATAGAAGCCCAAAATCTACCCCGAATCCCCGAATGGCATCCCGGCAAAGGAGAAAAAGGTTGGTTGTTTATAGATGAGATATTTTTTTATGATAAGTGATAAAACCATGCACCGAAGAACCTTCCTAGCCCAATCCACCACAATTTTAGCCTCTTTACCATTCACATCATTTCCATTTGATATGGCAAAACCTGTCTTTGGTCACCAAAATAAAAAATATACTTGGGATAAAGATTGGCTGGCCGGTAATCCCACTTTACCTGGTGTCAAAGATTGCCACGAAATGGTATTTACAGCAAATAAAGAAATCATCCTGCTCACCAATGATACCCGCAACAACTTTATCAAAATGTCTAAAAGCGGGAAAATCTTATCCACTTATGGTAATGAATTTCCTGGTGGACACGGACTTACGATCGGTGGTGTCAAAGGAGACGAATTTCTGCTGGTGACAGATACTGACCGACATCAGTTTTTTAAAACTACTTTGGATGGCAAGATTGTACAAACCTGGGACTTTCCTGCAGAATCAGAAAAATATCAAAATAAGGCATCATTCGTCCCAACAGAAACAGCGGTAACCAAGGATGGTGACATCTACGTGGCAGACGGTTATGGAGCGCAATATATCATACATTATGGAGCAGATGGAAAACTTAAAAATATCTTTGGTGGCCGAGGTCCTGAACCAAAACATCTCGACAATGCACATGGTATTTGTATAGATACTCGAAGAGAAACTCCGACCCTTATCATTACCGATAGAAACCATTGTTGCTTCAAAAGATATAGTTTGGATGGCAATTATTTGGAAACCATTTCGTTGCCTGGTGCCAATATTTGTCGGCCCGTTATACATGGTGACTACCTATACGCCGCAGTCTTGACTTCTGGTAGTACCGGAAATGCAGAAACAGGATTTGTCATCATCTTAGATCAGGACAATAAGTTGATTTCAGCCCCAGGTGGTGCTACGCCAACATATGATGGAAACGTATGTAAAGAAAGCTATCAGACTACCAAACTGTTTAAACATCCGCATGATGTACTCGTAGATGATGAAGGCAGCTTATATGTGTGCCAATGGAATAGTGGACAGGTGTTACCCTATAAATTTACGCCATATGTTTAGATGGTTGATATGGATACTATTTTGTTGGCTATCGAACGTTAGTTTCGCACAAAAAATTCAATTGAGTCCACCCAAAGTCAATGTACAAATGGCTATTGTCAGCAAGGCTCGTCCACAAAACCTGGTGCTAGATTTCCGAATGGAAGGCGCGACTATAAGATATACTTTAGATGGCAACGAGCCTACATTAAAGTCTAAGCGCTACCAGAGACCACTCAAAATCAATAAGCAGTGCATCATTAAAGCCAAAGCGTTTCACCATGATTTTGACCCTTCAGAAACAGTCACCGCTACTTTTGTGGCAAGTGGAAAAAAGATGTTGAGTTATATAGTTTCTGAACCTAATCCAAAATATGCTAATGATGGTTCCAAAACACTGTTTGATGGTCAGTTTGGAAATATGTCTTATACTAAAAACTATTTAGGATATGACAAAGGTCCGGTAGAGATTACGATTAAGCCTGATGCTGAACAATTTATAACAACTATCCATATCTCCCATTTGACCAATCAGGGAGCATGGATATTTGGCCCTTCCAAAATTTCAGTCTTTGATGAAAATAACAAGCTGCTTATCCAAAAAAACTTTGAAGATAGCACGCAAAAGAGCACAACAAATCATTCCATTAACACGATAAACTTGCCTAAAAAGAAGTACAATCAACTAAAATTGGTCATCGAGCCCGTATCATCCATTCCCGATTGGCATGATGGCAGAGGACATCCGGCTTGGTTTTTTGTGGATGAAGTTTGGGTGGAGTGATTTATATTCAACAATGCGATTTTAAGTATCAGCTTAATAAACAGCATAAAGATTGTCTCACTTTTAAGTTTTGACTAAATTTAATTACATCACCAAATCACTAACCACTTTCCCTTCCAATTTGGTAGCACCCATAAGATATTTATCTATCTCTCTAGCCGCTTCTCTACCTTCCGAAATAGCCCATACAACAAGGGATTGACCTCTACGCATATCTCCTGCAGCAAAGACATGGGGAAGATTAGTTTGGTAGTTTTGGGTAGCTACATTTCCACGATTATCTAGCTCGATGCCTAGCTGTTCGATGATGCCTTCTTTTTGCGGATGTAGAAATCCTGCGGCAATAAATACAATATCACATGGTATAATCCTTTGGCTACCTGCCACTTCTGTGAAGTCAAATCGTTCTTTTTCAGTATCAAATGCCCATGCTATTTCTACGATTTCCAAACCTGTGAGTTGGCCATCTTCGTTTTTGATAAATCGTTTGGTTTGGATAGACCATTCTCGCTGACAACCTTCCTCATGCGAACTTGAAGTACGTAGTGTCATTGGCCACAATGGCCACGGATCTTTGTCTGTTCGGCTCGTGCCTGGTTTTGAAAGTAATTCTATCTGTGTGACGGATGCCGCACCTTGACGATTGGATGTACCTACACAATCTGCGCCAGTATCTCCGCCACCGATAACAATGACATTTTTGTCGTGAACAAAGATATCTGGCAAAGTCTGCATACCTGCATCAATATATTTATTAGACTTTTCAAGGAAATCCATAGCAAAGTGGACACCAACGGCTTCTCTACCTTCGATATTCAGGTCTCTTGGGATGATGCTGCCACCACACAATACGATGGCATCATGACTAGCTTCAATTTCCTTGATATCCATGTTGTGTCCTACATGTGCATTACAAACAAAGGTGATTCCTGATTCTTCCATAACTTTGATGCGGCGATCTACCACCCACTTTTCTAGTTTGAAATCTGGGATACCATACCTTAATAATCCACCTGGTTTTTCATTTCGTTCATACACCGTGACTCGGTGACCTGCTTTATGGAGTTGCGCTGCAGCTGCCAGTCCAGCAGGTCCCGATCCGATGACGGCAATATGCTTGCCTGATTCTACCCTGTAATTATTGGCCATTACCCAGCCTTGAGCAAATGCATGCTCTATGATTTGTTTTTCTATATTTTCTATCGTGACAGGTAGATTATTGATACCCAAGACACATGATGCTTCACATGGTGCAGGACAAATTCTACCTGTAAATTCTGGAAAATTATTGGTTTCTGACAATATTTGAAAAGCTTCCTTCCAATCTTCCCGATACACAGCATCATTAAAATCTGGTATCATATTGCCTAGCGGACAACCACTATGACAAAAAGGAACACCACAATCCATACATCTTGCCGATTGATTTTTGATCATTTCGGGCGCTGTCGGCTGATAGATTTCTTTGTAATCTTGGAGTCGCTCTGCTACACTTCGGGTAGAAGGCACTGCTCTTTGGTATTTCTGAAAACCTTTTGGATCGGACATGATTAATGATTGAGTGAATGGGTGAATGAGTGAATGAGTGAAGATTGAGTGAATGAGTGAATGAGTGATTGAGTGAAGATTGAGTGAAGATTGAGTGAAGATTGAGTGAATGAGTGATTGAGTGAATGGGTAAATGGGTAAATGAATGATTGAATGGTTGTTGTGTTAATTAACTTTATTATAAACTTTGACCACACTTTTTCTTTCCAATATGGCTTTGTATTCTATAGGCATGACCTTGCTGAATCTTCTTTTGCTAACTTCCCAATCATTGAGAATCTCCAAGGCTGACATAGAACCTGTATATCTGAAATGATCTCTTAATTGTTCCTTGACCAAAGCATCATCCGTTTCTGACATGGCATCCAAGATGACCATCTCTCGGTTGAGTACTTGATTCAACTCGACTTTTTGATCAAATACATATGCGATGCCACCACTCATACCAGCTGCAAAATTCCTACCTACTGATCCAAGGATAGTCACAGTTCCTCCTGTCATATACTCGCAAGCATTGTCTCCCACACCTTCCACTACAGCAGATGCGCCAGAATTACGAACTGCAAATCGCTGCCCTGCCCTACCCTTGATAAATACTTGACCAGATGTGGCACCGAATAATGCGACATTTCCTACGATGATATTTTCTGATGGCTCTCCACCAAAAGCTCTGTCAGGCGTAATGATCAATGTGGCACCACTCAAGCCTTTTCCAAAATAATCATTGGCTTCACCTTCCAAAATAAAATGGAGACCCTTGATTCCAAAAGCGCCAAAACTTTGTCCTGCTGATCCCTTAAATCGATAGTCCAATGAACCATTTGGCAACCCATCTGCACCATATTTTTGGGCAATATTTCCAGACAACATCGTACCTACGGATCGGTCCGTACTTGTGATCTGAAATACACTATTTATCATTACTCTGTCTTTTATAGCTAGCTCGGAATATTGGATGAGTTTTCTGTCCAATACATAATCTATACCATGATCTTGGGCGATTGATTTATATGGCTTGTGTGCATCGTCTGCTTCAGGTCGGAACAGAATCGGAGATAAATCCAACTGTCTATATTTCCAATATTTGTCTGATACATTGTAGGTCAACATATCCGATCTACCTACCATCTCATCTACGGTGCGGAATCCAAGATTGGCCATAATTTCTCTCAATTCCATGGCTAGGAAAGTGAAATAATTGACCAAATATTCGACTTTACCATCATATTTTGCTCTCAGTGTTTCGTCTTGAGTGGCAATGCCTACAGGACAAGTATTGAGATGACATTTACGCATCAGAATACATCCACTCACAACCAATGCTGCTGTAGCAATACCCCATTCTTCAGCGCCCAACATCGTGGCTACCGCCATGTCTTTAGCAGTGCGGATTTGGCCATCTGTTTGTAAGGTGACACGATCACGGAGTTTGTTTTTGACCAACGTTTGATGGGTTTCTGCTAGACCTAGTTCCCATGGAATACCAGCGTGCATTATCGAACTCAAAGGCGATGCACCTGTACCACCATCAAATCCAGATATCAGAATGTGGTCTGCATGGGCTTTAGCTACACCCGAAGCGATGATACCGACACCGGCTTTGGCCACGAGTTTGACACTGATACGTGCTTTGGGATTGGCATTTTTGAGATCAAAAATCAATTGAGCCAAATCTTCTATCGAATAAATATCGTGATGTGGTGGTGGTGAGATCAGTCCCACACCTTCTGTCGAGTGTCGGATACGAGCAATATTAGCATCCACTTTGTGTCCGGGCAACTGACCACCTTCACCAGGTTTGGCACCTTGGGCCATTTTTATTTGTATCTCGTCAGCATTATTCAAGTATTCGATTGTGACGCCAAATCTTCCAGAAGCTACTTGTTTGATGGCTGAGCGAGTGGAATCGCCATTAGGCAGCTTTTTATATCTGCGTGCATCTTCGCCACCTTCGCCACTATTACTTTTACCACCGATACGATTCATGGCGATGGCAAGTGTGGTGTGTGCTTCTTCGGAGATGGACCCAAAAGACATGGCACCTGTAGCAAATCTACGCATGATATTTTCTATTGGTTCTACTTCGTCTAAAGGTATCGATTGTTCTACTTTAAACTCAAACAAACTTCTGAGCGTACATGCTCGAGTAGATTGGTCATTGACTTCCGCAGTATATTTTTTAAAGGTGGTATAATTATTTGTTTTGGTAGCGTGTTGCAACAAATGTACAGATGTGGGATTAAAAAGATGGTACTCACCACGCTGTTTCCACTGATATTTTCCTGATTCAGTCAAGGAATCTTTTCCAAGGCTGAAGGCCATAAAATGTTTGTGCAATTGTTCTTTGGCGAGCATGTCGAAAGTCATACCTCCTATTCTACTCACAGCCCCTTTAAAACAAATATCCATCACTTCTTTATGAATACCTAGCGCTTCGAAGGTTTGTGCTGCTTTGTATGAATTGACAGTAGAAATGCCAAGTTTGGACATAATTTTTAGTAATCCACTGTCTACCGCTTTCAAATAATTTTTGATTGCTGTCTTAGGTTCTTGTGCTTTTTCAACAGCTATATTTTGAATGGTTTTGATGGTCAATGAAGGATAAACTGCATCGGCACCGAAGGACAATAAACACGCTACATGATGTGCTTCAATGATATCGCCGCCATTGACTACGAGTGAAACTCTTCTACGCAATCCATTGGTAATCAAATGATGGTGAATAGCACCTACGATCATCATAGATGGAATGGCTGCTTTACCTTCAGCAATATCGGTATTATTGATTACCAAAATATCTATGCCTGTATTGACTAGGCTTGCGGCTTCTTCACAAAGCGAAAGGATACTTTTTTGTAAATGTGCCTCATCGTTTGCATTAAAAATTGCTTGTATAAAACCTACTTTATATCCTATACTTGGACTGTTTAGTACTTTTAGATACTTTGATTTATCCAAGACAGGTGAAGTCAGAAATATCTTTTTGGCATTTTCTGGTTTTATGGTCAGAATATCTCCTTCACTGCCAAGGTAACAGTCCAATGTCATATAAAACTTTTCCCGCAAAGGGTCGATAGGTGGATTGGTGACCTGAGCAAATTCTTGTTTGAAATAGTTGCTAATGTGTTGTGCTTGCATCGACAATACTGCCAATGGAATATCCGATCCCATAGAACTCACAGGTTCGTATCCCGATGCCATCATCGAAGCTAGGATAATATCTCGATCTTCCTTGGTATGTCCGTGTGCTATTTGTTGGGTCAGTAGGTCTAGATTGCATTCATTATCAGTACTTGCTTCTTGTATTCTGTCTATTGGCGTTTGGTAGGTGTTATTCCATTTTCCGTAAGGATATCGCTGACAAATAATGGCTTTTAGCTCTTCATCGCCTACGATTTTGCCTTGATCTAGATCTGCTATCAATATTTTGCCGGGACTTAGATTGGCTTTATAGACGATATTTTCTTGTGGCAATGCTAGTACACCTGACTCTGAAGCCAAGATCAATCTGTCATCATTAGTCAGACAATATTTGGACGGTCGTAGGCCATTTCTATCCACTGTCGCACCTACCAACACACCATCCGAAAAACAAATAGATGCGGGTCCGTCCCACGGCTCCATGAGTGGTTCATAATATTTGTAAAAATCTTTTTTGTAAGAAGCCATATTTTCATCATTCTGAAAAGCTTCAGGTATCATCATCATCAATGCATGTGGCATACTGTATCCACTCCTAAACAAAAACTCTAAAACGGCATCAAAATTGCCACTATCTGAAAGCGTAGGGCTACAGACAGGCAATAATTTTTTCAGGTCTTCTTCACTAAAAATGTCAGAAACCAGATCCTTTTCTCTAGCTGTCCACCAGTTGACATTGCCTTTTACGGTATTGATTTCGCCATTGTGGGCGATACATCTGAATGGTTGTGCTAGCTTCCACTTGGGCACGGTATTGGTAGAAAATCTAGAGTGAACCAAAGCTATGGCAGATGTATAATCATCATCACTCAAATCAGGAAAATATTGTCGTACTTGCGATGCTGTGAGTTGACCTTTGTAGATGATCGTCAGACTCGAAAACGATGCAAAATAAAAGACTTCTTTCAGGAATGGAAACGAACGTACCACATTACGAACGAGATGATTGCGCAGCACATACAGTCTCCGCTCCAGATCTTTTCTGAGTACACCATGCTGAATAGGTTGCACAAAAAGCTGCACCATTTTGGGTTCGGTAGCCAATGCACTAGCACCTATCATGCTATTATCTACAGGAACTTCTCTGATAAAAAGCAGCTTAAAATAATTTTGTTCCAATATCTGATCTAGAATATTCAGAATCTCTTCATTGAGATCGGTATCTTTTGGTAGAAACAAAAATCCCACAGCATATCCTCCTGCATCTGGCAATTGATAACCATTGTCAAGTGCATATTGCCTAAATAAATCATGGGGAATCTGTGTGAGTATGCCTGCCCCATCGCCAGTATTTTCTTCGCAACCACAAGCACCACGATGCTCCATATTTTCAAGCATAGTGAGGGCATCACGCACGATATCTGACGATTTTTCAGACTTGAGTTGAGCGATGAGTCCAATGCCGCAAGCATCCTTTTCGTATTCGGGCAGGTAAAGACTCTGGTCATATTCAGAAGCAGACATATTTAACATTTTAATCGTTCAAAACACATCAATCCAAATTTTATTGCTTGTGACTGATGATAAGAGTACAATTTTATATTACATTTACCACATAATACGATAGATTTAAAATATAAATGTCATATTCACCATTAAACTAAATGAAATAGTACACTGTTTATCAATTGTTTAGGTACAAAAGTCATGTTATGCCCATATCGCAATCGGATCAGCTCTTTAATCTCGTAAAATCGCTAACAAAAGCAGAAAAACGAAATTTCACCTTTTATTCTACCAGAATTCAGGATGCCGATACATTGAAATATATCCACCTATTCGAACTACTCGATAAACAAAAAGTGCTCGACGAAAACCAAATCTTAGCCAAACTCAAAGACGTCGATAAAACCCAATATTCTAATCTTAAACGTCACCTGTACAAACAACTCATGGTCAGTCTCCGTATGATACACATACAAAAAAAGACCGACATCCAAGTACGCGAATACCTCGATTACGTAGATATCCTTTACGGAAAAGGACTCTACATCCAAAGTCTAAAAATCCTAGATAAAGCCAAAGCACTCGCCGAAAAATCCAATAATGATCTCCTGTCTCTCGCCATTCTAGAGACAGAAAAAAATATAGAATCGCGACACATTACCCGTAGTGGTACAGACATGGTACCCGATCTCATAGAAAAAAGTGTCGCTAAAATCAAGACCATAGAAGGCGTCACCAAACTATCCAATATCCGTATCCTCCTACATAGTCATTACATCAAAAATGGCCATGTCAAAAATCAGGAAGAACTAGATGCCTTTACCACAGAATATGCTTGGGTGCGTGAATACAACCAAGACACGACCCTATCCTATTACGAAAAAATCTACCTCTACCAGTCGCTCGTGTGGTACTACTACATTGTGCTAGACTTCGAGAATTGCCTCATCAATGCCGAACATTGGGTAGCCCTATTTAACGAATCGCCCGAACTGATCAATGAAGATCCCGATCTTTACATGCGTGGCTACCACTACATACTCACGTGTGCGTACAATCTAAAATATACCGAAAAATATACCAAGTACCTCGACGAACTCGAAGACTTCCGCAATGAGCGATACGGACAGTTCAATAATAATTCGCAGATCATTTCATTCTTATACGTACACTATGGACGTCTCAACAAATACTTCCTATCTGAACAGTACAGCGAAGGACTAAAAGTGATCCCATCTACGCTCAAACGTCTGCAAAAATACAAGTACAAACTCGATGCCCACCGTGTCTTAGTTTTCTACTTCAAAATCGCATGGATGCACCTCATGGCAGGCGATAATACTACAGCCATCAAGTATCTCAATCAGATATTTAACATGGAAGTAGGCTCCCTCCGTGAAGACATCCAAGGCTACAGCCAACTCATGTTTCTAATGGCGCACTACGATGCTGGCAACTACGAGATCATGGACTACCTAGTAAAAGGTGCCAAACAGTTTTTTGACAAAATGCACGAGACCAATACGCTTCAGATCAAGACCCTAGCATTTTTCCGCAAGGTAGTGAAGCTACCCATCAGCGACCGCAAGAAATTCATTCAGCAGTTTTACCACGATCTACAAGCCCTAGAGCAAGATATCTTCGAGCAGCGGTCTATGCTTTATTTGGATATAATTAAATGGTTGGGGAGGAAGGTGTGATGAGAGTGGTTGTGAAATAAAAAAGTTGAATTAAGTCTAATAAAAAAAATTGCTCAGGATATATAAATAAATATCAAAAAACAACTAAATATTCTTCTGATTTGATTTATAACTGAGCAATTTTGACTTTTCCATCTGAGGCCTCTTTCATATCTTTCAATTAAATCTTTTTTATAAGTTTTTAATTTTCTTGTTTGGAGCAAATTGTTATTACTTTCAATTCTCATATAATTTCTATCAAAATCTCGATCAAAAGTTGAATAACTATTACCTGCTGCTAAATCATGTATTAGTTGATACAATGCTTTAATTTGATTAATCTTAGATTGTAAAACAACGATATTTTCCCGATTTATATTTCCTGTCATCTCAGGATTAAAACCTAATGAATGTGGTGGATTGAATGCCTTTAACCATTCTCCATGCTGCACTTTATTACGAATATTAATTGCTGGTACAAGTTGATCTTCAATTAAAGAAAGTACACGAAAATACCGATCTCTAGCTGTTCTACTTACATTGTTTTGGGTTTCAATTTCCACCCCTATAAACATAGGAGAAGAATTCAAAGTCCTTATATTATATGCTTTACAAAAAGCAACCTTTAGAGCACTTTCCCATTTTTGTTGTAAATTTAATTTATGTAATTGTTCAATTTGAATATCTGAAAAAGCGTTAGGTTCAAAATACAATCTTTTTATAATTTCTTCTGACCAAGAAACTATTAATCCTGATAATATTCTCGTTTGAATTATTACATATCTTTTCATTTTTTTCTTTTCAATACTAGAGTTTGATTTATGTTCTTGAATTATACCTTTTTTAATATTGTACATTGTAAAGCCAATTCCTTCTTCAATGGCTAAAACATTTTCTTGATGATACTTAAAATTTTTTTCTCTTTCAGTCATAAATTATATTTTTCTAACCCAGCGTTAGGGTATACCTGGATTACACCCTAACGCTGGGAATTGAACCCAGTAACCCTTACGGATCAGTAAACCATTACCACATACCACCTTTACAGGTGACTTCTTTATACGAATTAGTAAATATTAGTTTGAAGCAAAATAAATATATATTGAGATTCATAGATGTATATATTTGCTAAGAAAAATTTTCTAAATGTCCATGCAAATAAAAACAAAAATCTTTATATCTAAAAATAAATCTAGTCTCAATTATCTCTGATATTTTTCTTTTCTAATTCAATTAACAAAAGTGGCAAGCAAACATTCTGATAATCTATTTCACATCCACGTGTAAATCTCTTGCCCATTCTTTTCTTAAATTTTATAAAAGAACCATGTAAGCAACAGCAACTATTGAATAAGTCTCTATCAAGTAGAACTTTTGCATATATTGCATGTGAATGGACTTGTTTAATTGCATGAACATATTTTCTTACATGCTTACCAGAAATATCCTGAGACATGCATTCAACTAAAGTTTCGAGATTATTTATAAATTTCCTAAACTCTTCAATTTGAATTTGATTGCTACCATTTCCATTTTCCTTTATTTGTGAAAAAGATACAATTTTACTATGAATCCTTTCTAAGTTGCTGAGCTTTTCACTTATTGTTTTCGCTCTCGATGCTTTCTTCATCTTCCTTTAATTGTTTTTAAGTGTGTTAATAATTCATTATACTGTCTAAAATCATCTATTAAAATCAAACTAGTGCCAACTCTTTCTTTGTACTTTTCTAGAATTATATCTGCTTTATCTCTTAAAGTTACTAAGAAGTTTTCTGGTAAAGAAAAAGATTTGTCAACCAATGGAAAATATTCACTTAGTTCTTCTAGCACTTCTTCCAAATGGGGATCACTTGCACCATAACCGACAAATAGTGTAGAATATCTTGTAAACAACATCCTTAACGCAAAAGAAAACCCCGGATAAGATTTTAGTATCATTCTATTATAATCTTCTTTGGTAAATATGAGTTCATCGATCTCTAATTTATTTACTAATCCATGTACATGTATTATTGCTGGCTCTCCACTATTAACTTTTTTTATTATCTCTGTTTGGCTCTTATAGTCAAAAGTTTGTGCTGAAAAATCCAAAAAACCCATATCATAAGCAGCCGCTTGCAAAAGATCATCATAATTTGAAGTTAGGATATATTTATAATCTGTTGAAACTATATCTTTATGTTTTTCATTAGGTAATTTATCTCCAAATATTTTACCTATCCAATTCTTGTAATCTTTATATGCTTGAGATACTGAGATGGAAATTTCTTGGGCTTCTTTTAAGGACCTTTTTAGAACCGTGGCAACTTCGATAGGATTAAATCTTGATTGGGCCTTTCTAGTTTGTGCATCAAAGTATATTTGTTCGATACGTTTTTTATCTGCTAAGTTAACAAACTTAATTTTTTTTGCCATTTCTAAAAACTCATCAATCAGACCGTTCCATGTGGGAATACCAGAATCAATTGAAATACCTGAGCCGACAAAAATGTTTAATTGGCCTTTAACCAATAAATTTTCCAAAATCGGCTTTACTTCATGAATTTCATATTTCATTTCTTATTATTTTAAAAATTACCAAAGTATTAATCTCATTATTTTAAACGGTTTTTTATCTATAAAATTTGATTTATTCTTTTGTTCTAATAAAACTCACTCAGATCCATAAAAAAACCAACTCAATATTGTATTACTTAATTGAATTGATATTCAAACTGAAATCTTTTTAGAAAATAAACTATCTTGAAGCTTTAGTATTTTTTTTCAAAAAAAATACTAAATTGCTATTTAACATAAACTTTTTAAACTTATTATTCAATAACCTCAAAATTCTAAGAATCATCCAAGTTCAATCAAAAAAATGCGCCCGACTCATTTTAAGATTTTTGATTGCTATCACAAAAATAAATTAAACTTTGACTATTTTATCTAAAACTATATAAATTATTTAACATTTTATTACTTTTAAATCAACGGCACAAATATAGTATCTAGTTTTTGTCTTATCTATATAACTTTTGTTATATGCCTAGATGATATAAGTGATGGAGAAGAAAGGTTTGAGAAGGAAGAAGTCTTTATCTCACTCCAACCTAAACGTAACAGGCAACGTATACAACACTCTCACAGGTTTCTCATTTTTGTAACCGGGATTCCATGGTGGCATATTGGCTATTACTCTGGTGACTTCGTCTTTTATGCTTTGGCAGATGCCTCTTATCACCTTGACATCGACTACACTCCCATCTTTGTCTATGGTAAAATGTGCTATGGCTTCACCTGAAACATCATTTTCTCGAGCTTGTCTTGGATATCTCAGACTTTTATAGACATATTGCAGCATAGTTTGATCTGTACATTTTTTCCTTTCTACTAGATTTTCTTCCATACAGGAAGCCATCATAGGCATTACTTCTTTGACTGTTTCTATGGTCTTTTGCCTTGTCTCAGAAAATATTGTGTCCGCACGGTACAGCCCTTCATTCACTACCATACCAAGCGAGTCATACTCTATGAATGGACCATCTTTCTGGTTATTTGTGTAATTATAAATGGCAGATAATTCTCCTTTTTTATTTATTTGCTTCCACGCTCCTTCTTTTTTTCCTTCGTTGTACATGCCCTTACTACTGCCTATGTACCATTCTCCCACTTCTTTTCCATCTTTATATTGTCCATCTGCTACGAGTGTACCATCATCATACCATTCTTTGTAAGGACCATTTTTTTGTTTAGTCACTTTATCATAATGAAAATATTGAATCATCTGTTTTGTCTCTGGAAAAAACTGCCTATAGACAATTGTTCCATTTGGTTTTTCGGAGACTACGTTATGGTATTTAGTAAATACTTCCTTTTCATCACTATCCAAAAACCTATTGTACTTCCCCTTAAACGTTGACATCTGTGACACATGACAAGATGTAATCATAGTTAGTGTAATGATGCAAAAAAGTAAATTCTTCATGATTCAAATTATGCACAAATATAATTAAACTGATCATATCCGTTTAGTCAGAAATCACATTATATAGATTTTTATCACGTAGATCATTTATCTAGAAAAAATACCTATCGTTTTTTAGGTGGAAAGTCTTAATCCAATTTAGTGAAACTCTTTTTGATCTTAGTGGTAAAAATTTATTTTTTGGAATACTTTTGTATAATTTAAGGTACTGGAGTGGGCAGTTAAGAGTATGTTTAAACATAAAATTTTTAATAAAAAAGAAATAAGCATCACATCTCAAACCCAATAGCATCACCATAAGATAAATCCAAGTTGCAATGCTGTCCATGAGTATCAGAGATGGTGATAAAAGTCATTTGCTCAATATTTTTTGAAGATTTGTAGTACTTCAAAAATAGACATATATTCGCTTTCAACTCAGTATTGCTATATCTTTTGTGATTATATAAAGATATCCAATAATATCTTTCAGCGGAAACATATCAAAAGGTAATATGTTGAAAATATCATTTCGTAAATACTGAACTACAGGTAGCGAAAGTCTCGTTAGGTAAAACATAATATCTAGCATTGACATCAAGTTTGGTACTATCAGATGTGTCTATTATAAATTCTATATGAGTCGATTTTTTATCACCTATATCACATGATCTGACTATCAAAGTTTTAAACATTGTTTCACTTATTTTTATAGTACTAGAAGAGCCACTTCCAGAATTTGCAATTTTATATTGAAACCAATTAAATTGTGAAACGTCAAAAATATACTTGTGATCACAACCACATTCAAACGAACCTTCAAAACAATCTGCACAACGATCCTCACAAGTATTTCCTAATAAAAATTGGTCGTCACTACATCTGCAAACTCCGTTTTCACAAAATTGTAAAGGCCCACAAGTTTGGATACACTCTTTTTCCATTTCTTTATCACAAGAAGAAAGTACTAAAAGCAAAAATACGGCTAGAGATAATATCTTCATCTTCACTAATTTTTTTATTAATAGATTATAGAAAAGTCTATCAAAGATAGGTTTAATAGTGAAAACCCCAAAAACTTTAAAATAAGTTTAACATTTGCTTCTACCCCTTTTTCTCTATCTCTTTCAGACTTTCCATTCTATTTCTCACCAAGAAGTCATCTATTGTCTCGAAGTGCTCAATCACCCTTTTGTCCTTAAACTCAAATACCTTCTCAGCTAGTCCTTGCAAGAAATCTCTATCGTGAGATACCAAGATCAGTGTACCGTCAAATGCAAGCAAAGCTTCCTTTAGTACATCTTTTGATTTGATATCCAAGTGGTTGGTAGGTTCATCTAGAATGAGTAGATTCACAGGTTCTAAAAGTAGTTTAACCATGGCCAATCTAGTCCGCTCTCCACCCGACAGCACACTCACTTTTTTGTCGATATCATCACCGGAGAACATAAAACAACCCAAAATATTTTTCAACTGTG
>Ga0209812_10000127_pt1 | contig 70108 bp, 63 predicted proteins | sample JI71714BDNA_FD_187502 | JGI IMG/M metagenome (GOLD analysis project Ga0209812, IMG submission 187502) | Wastewater effluent complex algal communities from Wisconsin, to seasonally profile nutrient transformation and Carbon sequestration -... | ecosystem: Engineered > WWTP > Effluent > Algae... | reverse complement strand
GATGGGCGAGCTGGGCCGGGCAGGCTTCACCTCGATCTCGCTGGTCACCGACGGTTCAGTTTCGGCCCCATAGTCGGGATGCGGTGATGGGTGAAACGGCGCTCCGGAATGACGAAAAGGTCGGCCTTGCCGCAGCCGTCGTGCTGCACGGCGCGCTGGTGGCTGTGCTGCTGATGCAGACGGTGCGGCGCGAGGTTTCGGTCTTCCCCGAACGGATGACAGTGAGCCTTGCGACAGAAGTCGGGTTGGAAGCGGCCGCGCCGGAGATCGTGTCCGAAAGCCGCGCATCGACTGCGCCCACCCTGTCGGACGAGCCTGCGCCTGCGCCCGAGCCTGCCAAGCCCGAGCCTGCGGCGCGCCCTGTACCGACCCCGCCAAAGCCCAAGCCTGCCGCCAAACCCGCCACCCAGCAGCCCGCGCTGACCCGCGACCGATCGCGCCCCGATCGCACCGCGCCCAAGCAGGCCGCCGCCACTCCCGCCAAGACTGCCGCCAAGAAGGGCGGGGGCAGCGCGTTTGACGATGCGTTCCGCGACGGCGCGGGATCGTCCAACACGACGAACGAAACCCGCGCGCCTGCGAAGAAATACGGCGCGACCGAATTGGCATCATTGGACAGCGCAGTGGGGCGGCAGGTCAAGGTGAAGTGGCAAGGCAGGGTTCCCCAGGGCCCTGATGCCGAGAAGCTTGTGACCCGGGTCAAGTTCAAGCTTAATCCTGATGGCACGCTTGCAGGCGAACCCCAGCTTGTTGGCCAGACGATCGGCGTTACCGATCTTAATCGAAACCAGGTCGCAAGGCATCGCGAGGAGGCGGTGCGTGCGGTAAAGCTGGTCGGGCAGTTCAAGTTGCCGTTTGAAGTCCCGCCAGATCACAATACCTTTACCCTTAAGTTCGAGAGGAACCAGCCATGAAGGCGATCGTGTCGCTTTTGCTCGCGACAGCATCTCTACCAGCGATGGCGCAAGACTTGTCTGCACCCTCTTCCGAGGACGCGCCGGTCGAGACAATCGAGAGTTCCTCCGAAGAACGCGAGATCGTCATCACCGACGAGGCCGCATGGTCCGACATCGGCATCGCCATCCCCGCCTTCGCCACAGACCGTGACCGCCCGACCCCCGCAAACGAGGCCGGCACCGGCGCCTTGGGCCGCGAGGTTGCCCGCGTCATCACTGCCAACCTGCGCAACAACGGGCTGTTCAAGCCGGTCGGCCCTGACAGCCTGCCGCAGCCAGCCTTCGCGCAGGTCCGCGCTCCCGCCTACGGCACATGGAGCGGGCGCAGCGCCGAGATGCTGGTGCAGGGCTATGTCACCGCCCGCGACGATGGGCGGCTGGTGGTCGGGTGCTACCTCTACGACGTCGCGCTGCAACAGCAGCTGGTGCGCGAAGGCTGGGTCGTCGCGCCGGGCGACTGGCGGCGCGCGGCGCACAAGTGCAGCGACCTCATCTTCAGCCGCCTGACCGGCGAAAGCCCGTTCTTCGACAGCCGCATCGCCTATATCGCCGAAACCGGCCCCAAGAACGCTCGCGTGAAGCGCCTCGCGGTGATGGACTCAGACGGGGCGAACCACCGCTTCCTGACGCTTGGCAGCGCCACCGCGCTGACCCCGCGCTATTCGCCCGACTATTCGAAGATCCTCTATCTCAGCTACGTCGATGGCAACCCGCGCATCTATGTCTATGACATCGGCACGGGCAAGCAGACGCTGGTGACCGAAAACCGCAACCCCACCATCGCCCCGCGCTGGTCGCCCGATGGCAAGTCGATCCTTTATTCGATGGCGGTATCGGGCAACACCGACATCTACCGCGTGCCGGCGACAGGCGGGGCCAGCGTCAAGCTGACCGACAATCCCGGCATCGACGTGGGCGGCAGCTATTCGCCCGATGGCAGCAAGATCGTGTTCGAAAGCGACCGTTCGGGCAGCCAGCAATGCTACATCATGGATGCCGACGGCAAGAACCAGAAGCGCATCAGCTTTTCGGGCGGGCGTTGTGCCACGCCCGAATGGAGCCCGCGCGGCGACCAGATCGCCTTCACGCGGATCGCGGGCGATTTCAACGTCGCCGTGATGAACACCGGCGGCGGCAATATGCGGGTGCTGACCCGCGGCTGGCAGGACGAAGCGCCGACATGGGCGCCCAATGGCCGCATCATCCAGTTCTTCCGCACGGAAAAGGACACCGGCCGTTCGGGCATCTGGCAGGTCGATCTGACCGGCCAGAACGAACGCCGCCTGCCCACGCCTGTCGACGCCTCCGACCCTGCCTGGGGGCCGATCCGTCCCTGATCTCTCCTGAACCGAAAGGAACCAAGTGATGAACACCAAGCTTGCGACGATCCTGCTGCTGGCTTCGGCCACCGGCCTTGCCGCCTGCGCCAAGAAGGCGCCCGAGACCCTCCCGCCCGAGCCTGTGCAGACCACGTTCCCGATCACCCAGCCGACCCCGCAGGTGCAGCCAACCGGCCCCGCCGTGGGCACGCAGGGGCATTTCGCCGCTGCCGTCGGTTCTTCGACCACGATCTATTTCGATACCGATCGTTACAACGTGGACACGCAGGATGCTGCCGCGCTTCAGGCGCAGGCGCAGTATTTCTCGCGCTATCCGCAGATCACCTTCACCATCGAAGGCCACGCCGACGAACGCGGCACGCGCGAATACAACCTTGCTCTGGGTGAACGCCGCGCCAATGCGGCCAAGGCCTATCTCGTCAGCCTTGGCGTGGACGGCAACCGCATTTCGGTGGTGAGCTTCGGCAAGGAGCGCCCGGTGGCGCTGGCATCGAACGAAAGCGCGTGGGCGCAGAACCGCCGCGCCGCGTCCGTCATCATCAACTAGGGATCAGCCTTGCAGCAGGCCGGGCGCAAGTTCGGCCTGCTGTTCGAAAACAGGCGCGTCCACACCGCTGATATCGCGCGCCGACGTGACCACGCACAGCCCCGCCAGCGCAAGCACGCAGAACAGGCTGGAAAGGGTCAATTGCTGGCTCATGATGCGGTCTTTCAAGTGCGACGGATTGCCCGCCGCCTGGGGTACTATTGCAATGCAACATTTCACATTGCAACTGGTTCCCGTATTCTCACGCCTTCCCATTACCGGCCACTGCGCCTAGATTGACCGCGTGAGACAATCGACCAACGACATTCTGCTCCGGCCCCGCCGGATTCGCGCCGGAACTTGCACATGACCCGCGCGCGCCGTTCCATGGACTGGGGCTTCCCGCGCTGGCGGCCCTATGGTTCCTCCCAGGAGGCGACCAATGTGCGCATCTGTGACCGCCACGGATGTGACGAGCCCGGCAATTGCCCTGCGCCCAAGGCCCCCAACAGCCGCGACCGGTGGTATTTCTGCCAGAAGCACGCGGCGGAATACAATTCCAAATGGGATTACTTCGAAGGCCTCGACAAGGCCGAGAAGGAAGAGCGCGCCAATGCCGAACGGCAGGAAAGCGCCGGTTACGCCGAATCGGCCCATTACGGCTGGGCCGGATCGGGTGACGGATCGCGCTCGGCGGATGAAATGCGCGCATTGGAGGTGCTGGGGCTGGAAGCCGACGCCGATTTCAACGCGGTGAAGAAGGCCTATCGCAACCGCGCCAAGGAAGTGCACCCCGATGTGAAACCGGGCGATGCCGATGCGGCCAAGCAGTTCCAGCTGATCCAGACCAGCTACGAAGTCCTGCGCGCCGCCGAAGAACGGCGCGAGTGGCGCGGTTGATCGCCTAGTCGGTCCGCGGCCCGGCAAAGCCCTTGCCGGTAGAATTGATTTCCGGGTTGGGGTTGTCGTTCCACCACGGCACATCGGTCCACGGGCGCACGTCGACTTCATGTGTCCAGCAATTGCGCGGCTGATGGGCGAGATGCCAGTAAGTCTCGGCCAGCGCAGCCGGATCAATGATCCCCTCGCGCCCCTTCTGCGTCTTGAACGCTTCGTATTTGTCGCCCAGCAACTTGCCGAGCGTATCGGGCGCATCCACTGCGCCGTCGACCACGACATGCGCGACGTGGATGCCCTTGGGCGCGAATTCGGCGTTGAGGGTCTGGCACAGCATCCGCCGCCCGCCCATCGCCGCAGCATGGCTGTGCTGCCCGGCATTGCCGCGCACCGCAGCCGTGGCGGACGTGACCAGCAGGGTGCCATGCGCGCCGGTCTTGGCCCGCTCGACCATCTGCGGGAACAGCGCGTGAGCCAGCCGGAAGACGCCATAGGTGCCGAGCCGCCAGCCCAGTTCAAAGATGCGGTGCGGGGTCTGGTCCAGCGCGCGGTTCCCGATCTGCGCGCCGAGGTTGTAGAGCGCGGCATGGATGGGGCCGATGTCGCGTTCGGTGCGTTCGATCAGTTCCTCGATCGCCCCGTCCTCCGCCGCGTTCAGCAGAGTGCCGCTGGCAGAGCCGCCCGCAGCTTCGATCTGGCCGACCATGCGGGCAAGGCCGTCCGCGTCGCTCCGGCGGGCCATTACCGTGTGATAGCCCCCGGCCGCAAAGCGCATCGCGGCGTTCCCGCCGATCCCTGCGCCTGCCCCGATCACGAGGAACACCGGCTTGCGGCTGTCGGTCATCATGTCTCTCCCTTGCGCTAGCGCCCCGTCAGGTCAGCGCGGCAATACCCCATACCACGCCCACGATCAGCGCCACCCCTGCCACATCCAGCAGCGCGCCGGCCTTGACCATCGCCCCGATCCGGATGCGCCCGGTCGCCCAGGCAATCGCGTTCGGGCCGGTGCCGGCGGGCAGCATGAAGCCCCAGCTGGCCGCCAACGCGGCGGGCAGGGCGAGCAACACCGGGTCAGCCCCCAGCGCCACCACCAGCGCGGCAACCACCGGGATGATGCCGGTGGCGGTCGCGACATTGCTGGCAAACTCGGTCACCACGATCACCAGCGCCACTACCGCCAGCGCGACCAGCACCAGCGGCCAGTCCGCCAGCGGGAGCAGCGACTGTCCGATCCAGCCAGCAAGGCCCGAAGCCTGCATCCCGCCCGCCAGCGCAAGGCCGCCGCCGAACATGAAGATCACGCTCCACGGCGCATGCTCGGCCTCTTTCCAAACCAGCAGCGTCCGGCCTGTGCCATCGGGGAGCAGGAACAATGCCAGCGCCGCGATCACCGCGATCGTGCCATCGGTCCACGATCCGGGCGGCAGCAGCGGTGCGACCAGCGGCTGGCTGACCCAGGCGACAAACGTCAGGGCGAACAGCGGCACCAGCCGCTTTTCCGGGGCCGTCCACGCCGTATGGCTGTCAATCGCGGCGCGTGCAGCGGCCAGATCGAAGGGATGCTCGGCCACCTGCAACACCCGGCCCACGATCCATGCGGCCAGCGGCACGGCAAGCAGCACCAGCGGCACGCCGTAAAGCGCCCACTCGGCAAAGGTGATCCGCACACCGGCGATCTCGTCCAGCAAGCCGACCGCGATGGCATTGGTGGGCGAGCCGACGATGGTGCCAAGCCCGCCGATGCTCGCGGCAAAGGCGATCCCCATCGGCAGGGCTCCGAAGATGCCGGATTGTCGAGGCTCGTCACTGTCCGCGCCGCCGCCACCACCCTCCAGCACAGCCAGCGCCATCGGCATCATGATCAGCGCGGTCGAGGTGTTGGAGATGAACATCGACAGCAGCGCCGCCGCGATCATGAACGCGAACAGCAACCGCTCCGGCCCGTCGCCTGTGCCGACCATCCGCAGGATCGCGAGGCTCAGGCGCCGGTGCAAGCCGGTGCGCTCGATCGCCAGCGCGATGAAGGCGCCGCCCAGCAGCAGGAACAGGATCGGCGAGTAATAGGTGCTCGCCACTTTCTCGGCATTGGCCACGCCCGCCAGCGGCAGGACCACGAAGGGCAGCAGCGCCGTCACGCTGAGCGGCACCGCCTCGGTCATCCACCATGCGGCCATCCAGACGACCAGTCCGGCGACCAGCCATGCACCGGTCGGCATTCCAGCGGGCGGGGCAATCAGCGCCGTCAGGGCAAGCGCCAGCGGGCCGAGGATGAGGCCGATCCGGCGTGCTGTCATGCGCTGTAGCCTCCCCCGGTCATTGCCGGGACAGGCCTATCAGCACGCGCACACGCACGGCAAGCAAGCTTGCGCTTCAGCGGCCCTGTTTATTCCACCGCGTTCTTGTTTGGCGGATCGCCGGGCAGGCTGATGTTCGAGAAGAACACGCGGGCAGTCGCCTGGCCGCGGCGATCCATGTTGCGCAGCTTGAACATGCGCGCCGCCAAGAGATCGCAGACGGCCATTCCGATTTCTTCCGAACAGCCGACCAGCGGATCATCCATCGCACCCGGGTTAGAAGCCGCGAACTGGTAGCCCGGCGGACGCGCCCCGCCGTGCAGATCGGCAATGTCATGTTCCCTGATCGTCGCACTGGTGAGGCGCGTTTCGGAGAGAATTTTTGTGGTCGGCTGCTCGGCATAGGTGGCCAGATGGCGGCGCAGATCGCTTTCGAAATCGGGGAAGTAATATGGCGCGACCTCGGCATAGAGGCTGGAGACCTCCAGCCGGTCGCCGCGCTTCTGGGTGCCACGCAGCGAATTGACGAAGTCCAGCGCCGCAACGTCCAGCAGCGAGCTCACATTGTCGCCCGTGAAGGCATGGCGCTGCAATTCCGGACCGCCGATCTCTCCGCGCCAGAAGCCGTAGATCACCTTGGGGTTCTTCCAGTGGCGGAAGACAATCTCCTCGCGGATGTCGCGCAACGAGACCGGGATGCCGCGCAGGGTGATGAACCTCGCATCGTCCAGCGGGACGCCGCCCACCATGATCTCGCGCGGTTCGCGCACCGGCCATTCACGCGCAATCTGTTCCATCATCGCGACGTTGTGCAGGTTGAGCCAGAAGGCGAGTTGTTCGTTGCGAGGCAGGGCGGCAATATCGAGCGTGCCGGCCACCTGTTCCAGATCCTGCCGGTATTCTGTGAAGCTGGCGATGATGTCCTTGTCGAAGAACCGGAACAGCACCATCGAACCCTCCAGCCGGTAACGTGACTGCGGCCCGGACTGGAGGCGGGAGCCGACGGCCGGATCGGCACGGCGCGCGCCCTGCCGGTCGGATGGCCCCATCGACACCAGCAGATTTTTGAGTGCGAAATCCCAGATTTCGTAATCGATCGTGTGGCGGACCGGATCGGTGGTCGGCGCGAATATTGCCAGTCGCGCGTTCGATAGCGAAGCCCTTGCATCGGCCGGGGCCAGGCCCGGGACGAAGTGGTGTTCCGGCTTTTCGGTCTGGCGATGGGCTTCGGGCGTATTGGCAACCGCCATCTGCGGAATAGCCCAACACGCCCCGGCCAGCAGCGCAATCACAGATTTCGGCAGCATACAAACTCTCCCACCAGAAGATTCGAGCCCGTCCGAAACACAAGTTATCTCAATGCGATAAACCGGAGATGAATGCAGGTTCATGCAGATTCGTCATTCGACTTCGCCCTTGTTCGGCGGGTCGCCCGGCAGATCGATATTGCTGAAGGTGACGATGCCGCTGCGGGGCTGGGTGCGGCGGATATATTCCAGCTTGCGTTCCCGTTCGGCCAGCATGATCGAAGCGCCGATGTCCAGCCTGCCGGTGCTGAAGAACGCATTGGACCGTCGCCCGCCCGACAGGTCGGCGATATCATATTCGTAGATGGTGGGTTTGATGAATGTCGTCTCGGCCAGCATCGTGACCACCGGGCCTTCGACATAGCGGGTCAGATGAGCGCGCATGTCGGGTTCGAACCGGGGAAAATAGAACGACGCAGCCTCGTCGTAGAAGCGCGAGACGTGGAGCGTATCGCCGCGCTTTTCGGTGCCTCGCCGGGAGTTGACGAATTCACGTGCGGCCCGGTCAAGCTGGTCGGCAAGATCTTGCCCGGCGAAAGCCTCCCGCTGCATCGCCGGTCCGCCGATTTCCCCGCGCCAAAAGCCGTAGATCACCACCGGATTGCGCCAGTGGGCATAAACAATCCGTTCCCGGATATCGCGCGGCGACAAGGCGACGCCATTGACCGTGATGAAGCGCGCATCGTCCAGCGGGACGCCATCCACCACGACATCGCGTGGCTGGCGGATGGGCCACGCCTCGCCGATTTTCTCCATCATGGCGACATTGTGGAGGTTGAGCCAGAAGGCCAGCTGTTCGTTGCGCGGCAGGGACGGCAGGTCGAGCGCGTCCGCCACAGCCTCCAACTCGCGCCGGTAGCGCCCGACATTGGCGATCACATCGCGATCGATGATGGAAAAGCCGATCATCGCGCCGTCGGTGCGGTACATCGAATCGGGGCCGTTCTTGATCCGGCTGCCGGGCGGGCCGGCCACAGTCACTGGCATCTTTCTGAGCGGCGGCCCCATCGAGACGACATAGGCCTGCAATGCCTCGGTCCAGACGCTGTAATCGAGCCTGCGGTCGCGTCCGTCCGGGCGGGGGGCGAAGGCAGCCAGACCCTCCGCAGCAATCGCTGCGGGGCCGGCGGGCGCGCTGTTCACAGCATGGGCCGGCGCTGCGAATGCACAGCAGGAAGCCAGCAGGATTACCCCATCGCGCAGCATTTCACTCTCCGACCGGACGCCTGAACCCTAGCAGGAACGCAAGCTATCTCAACCGGATAAACCGCTGCCGGATGGTGCCGTTATTTCACTTCGGCTGGCTCGCCTGCCTCGCCGGGCAGTTCGATGTTGCTGAAAGTGACAGTCCCGGTGCGGCCCTGACGGATGATCTCCTGGAACTTGGTCTCGCGCTCGCGCAGCAGGGCGGTCATGCTCTGCGGAATACGGAAGCTGACGGACTGGCCGTTGGAGGTGATGTTGGAATAGGTCGGCTCACGCACGCCGCCTTCCAGATCCGCGATGTCCCGTTCGTTGACGACAGGGTCAACGCCGCTGGTGCTGGTCAGCAGAGCGGTGGTCTTTTCATCAGCGAAGCGGGTGAGGTGGGCGCGCAAATCCTTCTCGAAATCGGGGAAGAAGAACGGGGCGACCTCGCGGTAATGCTCGGACACTTGCAGCTTGCCGCCATCTTCCTGCGAGCCGCGCAGCGAATTCACGAAATCGGCCGCGCTGCGAACCAGCAAGCGCGCGACATTGTCGGCGTTGAACGCCTCGCGCTGGAGCGACGGCCCGCCGATCTCGCCGCGCCAGAAGCCGTACATCACCACCGGATCCTTCCAGTGGCGATACACGATTTTCTCGCGGATATCGCGGGGGCTGAGCTTGATGCCTTCGACGGTAATGAAGCGCGCATCATCGAGCGGGACGCCGTCCAGCTTGATCTCGCGTGGCTGGCGCACCGGCCAGGCATTGGCGATCTGTTCGACCATCGCGACATTGTGGAGGTTGATCCAGAAGGCGAGTTGTTCATTGCGGGACAGCGACTGGATGTCGACGATGTTCGCTGTGTTTTCGAGATCCTTGCGATACTCGGTGAAGCTGGCGATGATGTCGGCATCGAGGAAGCTGAACATCACCCGCGTGCCTTCCAGCCGGTAGCGCGAGACGTGGCCATACTGGCGGCGCGTGCCGAAGCTCGGATCAGGCCGGCCCGCGCCTTCGCGCAGGGACGGGCCCATCGAGATCACGATGTTCTTCATCGCCTCGTCCCAGATCGAATAGTCGATCTTGTCATTGTTCGGCGTCTGCGAGGGGACGAAGGTCGCCAGATCGGCATCTGCCAACGGCTGGTTGGCGACGGCCGGCGCAGCGGCCACCATGGCGGCGGCCAGCAATGCGGGGCGAAGAAGGGGCAGGAACGGCATGGCTGAAGTTTCCCGTGAAACAATCCCGGCAAGGGGGTGAGGTGACGTCTGGAGCGGGTCTAAAGGCAGCAAGGCGGGGTCTGGAAGGGGGCAAGGCGCGGCAGGTACCTGCCTGTCCCCCGTCTGAAATCAATAGCATCAACCCGCCAAACGATGTTGCCCGCAATCGGTTTCCGTCAGCCCTTGGTCGACCCGCCAAGGCGTTTGTCGTCCGCGGGGCAAGCTGCACAACAAAAGAGGGAGCGGACCTTTGCGGGTCCGCTCCCTATCCTTGCCAGCCGCGTAGGCTGCTTACTTGGGTGCGAGCACCATCAGCATCTGGCGGCCTTCCAGCCGCGGGAAGGCTTCGACCTTGGCGACTTCGGCCACGTCGTCCTGCACTTTCTTGAGCAGGTCCATGCCGAGATGCTGGTGCGCCATTTCGCGGCCACGGAAACGCAGGGTGATCTTCACCTTGTCGCCGTGTTCGATGAACTTGGTCACGTTGCGCATCTTCACGTCATAATCATGCGTGTCGATGTTCGGGCGCATCTTCACTTCCTTGATGTCCTGGGTCTTCTGCGTCTTGCGCGCCAGGTTGGCCTTCTTCTGCGCTTCGTAGCGGAATTTGCCGACATCAAGGTACTTGCACACCGGCGGGTCCGCATTGGGGGACACTTCGACGAGGTTCAGGCCTTTCTCGTTGGCCTGCTCAATCGCTTCGCGGGTGAACATCACGCCAAGGTTTTCGCCTTCGTCATCGATGACGCGGACCTTGGGGACATTGATCATGTTATCAAAACGAGGGCCGCTTTTTACGGGCGGGGCCATCGAGCGCCGGGGTGGACGTGATATGGGGTGTTCTCCTGTGGTGGCTTACTTGCTGCGGGCTCCTTAGTCCGAAACGTGGACGAGCGCTAGGTGAGTCTTACGCCGCCGCCTGCCACAGCGGGAATCGGGCGATCTGCCCCCGCGCAGGCATCAGCGCGTCGATCCGGCGGGCCGGTTGCAGCGCGCCGAGGATTTCGGGCGCGCCTGCGTCCATCCCTCCGGTCAGCGTGCCGAAGGCGGGAAGGATCATGCGCTCGGCCCCGTCAGCACTTCGCCCCATGACGGCGCAGGGGCGGGCGATGTGGCGGTTGCGGACGTTGACCCGCAGCTTGGGGTGATAATGGCCCGACATTTCCGGCCGTGTCTCTCCGGCGCGGGCTTCGTGGCGCAGGATGATCCCGCCGACTTCGAGCTCGGGCACAATCATCCCGCCAAAACCCTTGGGCAATTCCTCGTCGTGATTGCCGGTGATCCACACCCAGTCGAGTGCGCGTGTCAGCGCCTCCAGCATCCCGGTGCAATGCGCATCCAGCCGCAGCGCGCCTGCATCATCGTGGAAATTGTCGCCCAGCGTGATCACCCGCCGTGCGTCGGTGGCCTTCACCGCATCGGCCAGCCGTTCAAGCGTGTCGCGGCTGTCATAGGGCGGGAGCATCTGGCCGCGCTGGGCATACCAGCTCGCCTTTTCCAGATGCAGGTCCGCCACCAGCAGCGCGCGTTCGGCAGGCCAGTACAGCGCACGCCCCGGCCCCAGCCACATTTCCTGCGCGGCAAATTCAAACGGGGCGAACATAGCGGGAACCATACTCCGCCTCTGCCTGCAAACATTCGGCTTTGCAACTGCCTCGCGGGGCTTGTGCAGTGCGCTTCATCGCCTATGGTGCGGTACGAATGACGGACGGGGATGTATGACGGACTGGACACCATACACGGCGCAGGCGCGCACGTGGTTTGAAGATTTGCGCAACCAGATTTGCGCCGAATTCGAGAGCATAGAGCGCGAGGCCGGATCGGACGCCAGCTTCCAATACACCCCATGGAACCGTGAAGAGGAAGGCAATCCCGATCCCGGCGGCGGGGTTCAGGGGTTGATGAAGGGCAAGGTGTTCGAAAAGGTCGGCGTCAATGTCTCGACCGTGCGGGGCAGCTTCGCCAAGGAATTCGCAGGCTCCATCAACGGCGCAAGCGCGGATGCACCCGGCTTTGTCGCCACCGGCATCAGCCTGGTCGCGCACATGAGCAATCCGCACGTGCCTGCGGTCCACATGAACACCCGCTTCCTGACCACCACCAAGGCATGGTTCGGCGGAGGCGCGGATTTGAATCCGCCGATCCCTTACGCGGAAGACACGGCAGAATTTCACGCCGCAATGCAGGCCGCCTGCGATCCGCATAACGAGACCTACTACGAACGCTATTCGAAGTGGGCGGAGGAATATTTCTACATTCCCCATCGGCAGGTGGGCCGGGGTGTGGGCGGGATCTTCGCCGACCATCTCGAATGCGCCGACGAGGCTGCATGGCAGCGTAACTTCGCCTTCATTCAGGATATCGGCAAGCAGTTCCTCGCCGCTTTCCCCGCGATCGTGCGCAAGCGGATGAATACGCCCTTCGATGCGGCGGATGAAGCGCAGATGTTCGAATATCGCGGCCGATATGCCGAATTCAATCTGGTCTATGACCGGGGCACGATCTTCGGGCTGAAGACCGGCGGCAACATCGACGCGATCCTGATGAGCCTGCCGCCGCGGGCGACCTGGAGTTAGCGGCGAGGTGGGACTGACGCGCCCTATTGCGGCGGCGGCGTCACTCTCACCCAGTCGACCAGCATTTCCGCCTGCCCGGCCTTGATCGCATCGACGCTTGCCTCAGGCAGGCCGCGATACGGCACCATCACGCCGTTCACGCCAAAAGGATAATCCCCGCCCAGCGCGAAGTTCAGGATGATGTGCTTGGGCGTATCGAAGGCCCACGGATCCGCGCGCTCCACGTCACTGCGGGTGACGCGGTGATATTCATTGCCATTGACCGAAAAGACGATTCCCGTGCGGCTCCACTCCACGGCATAGATATTCCAGTCGCTGGCCCGTACCCCGGCGGGAAAGTTGTAGCGCCGTGACAGGGAATTCGCGCCAGAATAGCCCGAACCGTGCAGCGCCGCCGAAATCCAGCCGGGCTCACCGACGAATTCCATGATGTCTATTTCGCCGGTGGCCGGCCAGGTGCCATTGCCGAGCAGCCAGAAGGCGGGCCAGACGCCGGTGAATTCCGTCATCCTGATCCGCGCCTCGGCCCGGCCATAGGTGAAATCATAGGTGCCGCGCGTGTCGATGCGCCCCGACTGGAAATCGGCCCGCCGGTCGCTGCGCGGGTCCAGACCCGGCGCCCACTTGGGCTTGAGCACCAGCACCCCTCCATCGGCGCCAGCCACATTGCTGCGCAGCGCAATCGTGTCGGGGCTGTTCACATAGGCCTGAAGCTCGTTGTTGACCCAGAAATTCGGCCCCTCGGCCTTCCAGATGGCGGTGTTGAGTTGGGCCGCGTTGAATTCCTCGGCAAAGGCGACCGTCGTGGGCGGCGGCGTAGGGGACGGTGAGGGGGATGGCGTCGGGGTGCCTCCCCCGCTGATCGGGCCGGGCAGCGCAGGTGACGCATCCCCGCCCCCGCATCCTGCTAGCAGCACGATTGCTGCGCCGGCCAGCAGCCAGGGTCGGATGCGCATGGCGATTGCCCTCTCTTTCCTCTCTCACTTTTGAGAACGTTATCAAGTCAACATGGGCCTTGTCCATGGCCTGCTTGCGTTACCATCACAAAATTGCCCCGCACGCCGGTGCAGTTGTGCATTGCAATACGGTCTGATGAGCCGCACATAGTTGGAAATGCTGCGCCAATACGAACTCGTCGAGAAAGTCCTCGATTACGATCCCACCGCCGACGAGGCGATGTTGAATCGTGCCTATGTCTATACGGTGCAGAAGCACGGCACCCAGAAGCGCGCATCGGGCGATCCCTATTTCAGCCATCCGGTCGAAGTTGCCGGGCTGATGACCGACCTGAAGCTTGACGTGGCGACCATTATCACTGCGCTGCTGCACGATACGGTGGAAGATACCCTCGCCACGATCGACGATATCGAAGCCCATTTCGGCCCCGAGGTCGCGCGGCTGGTGGACGGCGTCACCAAGCTTTCCAAGATCGAAGCCATGCCCGAGAACGAGCGGGCGGCCGAGAATTTGCGCAAGTTCCTGCTCGCCATGTCGGAAGACATCCGGGTGCTGCTGGTCAAGCTGGCCGACCGGCTGCACAATATGCGCACGCTGCACTTCATCAAGTCGCCCGAAAAGCGCCAGCGCATCGCGCGCGAGACGATGGATATCTACGCCCCTCTCGCGGAACGCGTCGGCATGTACGAATACATGCACGAAATGCAGGCGCTGGCCTTCCGCGAGCTGGAGCCGGAAGCCCATGCCACCATCACCAACCGCCTCGACCAGTTGCGCAGTCAGGATGGGGGGCAGGTCGATGCGATCGCGCTAAAGTTCAAACAGCGCCTCGCCGAAGCCGGCCTGAAGGTCGAGGTTTACGGGCGCGAAAAGCACCCCTTTTCGATCTGGCACAAGATGGCCGAACGCCATGTGAGCTTCGAACAGGTGACCGATATCATGGCCTTCCGCGTCCTCACCGACGACGAAGGCGATTGCTACCGTGCGCTCGGCATCCTGCACACCACCTGGCAGTTCCTGCCCGGGCGCTTCAAGGACTACATCTCGACCCCCAAGTCGAACGGCTATCGCAGCCTGCACACGTCATTGATGTATGAAAACTCGATGCGGGTCGAAGTGCAGATCCGCACCCGCGAAATGCACCGCCGCAACGAATTCGGCCTCGCCGCGCACTGGGCCTACAAGCAGGGTGACCGGCCCGATGGCGAGGTGGGCTGGCTGCGCGATCTGATCGAGATCGTCGATGCCAGCCACGATGCCGAGGAACTGCTCGAACATACCCGGATGGCGATCTATCAGGATCGCATCTTTGCCTTCACCCCCAAGGGCGCGCTGTTCCAGCTGCCCAAAGGCGCGACGGCGGTGGATTTTGCCTTTGCGGTGCACACCAATCTGGGGCTGCAAACGGCGGGCGTGAAGATCAACGGGCGGCACATGCCGCTGCGCACGCCGCTTGCCAATGGCGATGTGGTCGAGCTGATCAAGAACCCCCACGCCAGTCCGCAACTGGCGTGGCTCGGCTTTGTGGTGACCGGCAAGGCGCGGGCCGCGATCCGCCGCGCGGTGCGGATGAAGGAACGCGCCGAGGTTGCGACCATCGGCTCCAAACTGTTCGATGAAATTGCCGCCCGGGTTCCGGCCCGCATCGGCAAGAAAGCAATCCGGGCGGCGGTGGAGCGGCTCGGCCTCGAAGAGCCGGACGACCTGATGTACGCCATCGGTGCGGCCAAGATTGCCGACCGCGAGGTGATGGAGGCGCTCGTCCCAGGCTGCACCGCCGGGATCGAGGAGGACGAACATTGGGAGCGGCGCGAACGCGCCATCTCGATTCGGGGACTGACGCCGGGCGTAGCGTTCGAACTCGCCCCCTGCTGCCACCCCGTCCCGGGCGACCGGATCGTCGGCATCCGCCGCAAGGGGGAAACCGTGCTGGTCCACGCGATCGACTGCATGGAACTGGCCAACGGGGTGGACAGCGACTGGATCGATTTGGCCTGGGGCAACCGTTCGGTCGGCGCGGTCGGCCAGCTTTCGGTGACGATCTACGACCGGCTCGGCACGCTGGCGGAAATGGCGGGCATCTTTGCACAGAACAAGGCCAACGTGACCACGCTGATGCAGGCGCATATCGACCACCCCTTCGTCACCTATGACGTCGAGGTCGAGGTTCAGGACGTGGGCCATCTCAACCGCATCGTTTCCGCCTTGCGCGCCAGCGATGCGGTGGCGCAGGCGGAACGGCAGTAGTGGCGGTTATCGGGCTGGATCATGTGCAGATCGCCATCCCGGCGGCCGGTGAGGATCAGGCGCGCGGGTTTTATGCCGGATTGCTGGGCATGACCGAGGTGCCAAAGCCTGCCAACCTGTCGCCCAGCGGCTGCTGGTTTACCGGCGGTGCGGTGAGCCTGCATATCGGTGTCGACCCCGACTTTCGCCCGGCAAGGAAAGCCCACCCCGCGCTGCTGGTGGATGACCTCGGCGGTTTGCGCGCACGGTTGGCAGCGGCGGGCTGCGTGATCCGCGAGGACAAGCCGGTGTCAGGACACGCCCGGTTCTTCACCGAAGACCCCTTCGGCAACCGGATCGAATTGATGGAGCGGCTGTAGGGCTCAGCCCTCTTGCGTCACCCGCCGCACCGGCACGCGGATATTGCAGATATCCGCTCCGCCCGCAGGCACGATAAAGAACGGATCGCGGCGGTTCTCGATGGCTTCGGCGTAGGTCGCGAAGGTGGCGCTTTCTGTCGAGAGGTATTCGAAGCGTGGTTGCTCACTCGTCGGCAGGTCATTGGCGACCCGTACCGATGTGATCGCGGTGCGCAGGTGAGCTTCCTCGGCGGTGTAGAAGCCCAGATCGCCCGACCCGCGCGGCAGCGAGGAGAGGTGCTGCATCCCCTCGATCACCCGGCCGACCAGCGCGATATTGCGATCGAGGTGGCGCGGCGCATGGCCGATCACGGTATAAAGCTCCGCGCCCGATCCGGTGTCGGGCGAGTAGTTCCGCCCCACGCCGACCATGCCGTAGCAGTGGGTGGGCCATTCGCTTGAGCCGTTACCTGCTGCCGGAAAACCGGACACAAAAAAAGCACCGGGTGCGTAGCTGTCACAGATCAGCCTATCAGATTTTCCTTCGCTTTTGCATGCGTTTGGCCCGGCTGTTGGGGCGAGAGTGGTCCGAACATACCTGTCTTCCCCCATCACCTTCAGCCCTTGCGGCAAGGGCTTCGGCGTCCCCGTCGCTTCGGGGTTGTCATAATTGGGATCGCCCCACTGGGTGACGTAATTGTCCTGCACCCGGTTGACCGAGATGCCGTCATACCACTTGGCGCGGGCGAACAGGCGGATGTTGTGCACCCAGCCTTGGCTGAAGGGCGCGGGCATCAGCTGGATCACCACCTGCCGCGGCTTGCCATCCGCTTCCGGCGCAAGGGTCATCACCAGCAAGTCCTCCGCCGGGATCGCTGTCCAGTCCGCCTTGGGCGCAGCGGCGACGATTTCCGAGGGCGCTGGGGCTCCCTTGGGTTCCTCTTGTGCCGAAGCGGGCAGAGCAAGGGCGAGGGCCGCCGACGCGGCAAAGAAGGCTTTTTTCATGTCGCCATTGTGCCATGCCCACCCCGCTGCGACTAGCCAGCAAAGCTGGCAAGTCTCGCTCCCCTCCCGCATGCGGGAGGAGCTGGGGGTGGGCAAGCACCACGCGCCTTGCGAAGCAATCCATTCGCGGCTATCGGCGCGTGCTTGTCTTCTCAGGCGCTCAAGCAGCTAAGCGGTAGCGCACGGGAAAGGCATACGGAGCAGTGGCCGAGTGGTCGAAGGCGCACGCCTGGAAAGTGTGTATACGTCAAAAGCGTATCGTGGGTTCGAATCCCACCTGCTCCGCCATCGGCCTCTGAAAAGACTGGGATTTTCTTGCGAAGGGCACCCGTCCCTTTGCAGCCTTCGATGTCAGAATCGACTCCCCGCCGGGACTTTCCCCATCCGATCAGCACAGGCTGTTCAATCCTCGCCTTTCCGATGGTGGCGTGGCCTTTACCGTCCTTTGTGACTTTGGGGTGATGCGCCGCGAGGTGCCGAGGCGCAGCTTTGGCAGGCGTGGAAGCGATTGCATAACGGCACTGGCAATGCCAATACATCGTAGAACACGGGGGAACTGATGAAGCGGATCGCGGTTGGGCTTGTGGTAATCGCGGCAATCGCTGCAGCGGCGGCCTTTCTGTTTCAGAAGCCAATCGGTGCTGCGATCTTCCAGCGTGCGGCGCAGGAAGTGCCCGGGCGTGACCAGTTGGCTGGCCTTGATGACGGTCTCCACCTCGGGCTGTGCGGCACAGGCTCGCCCATGCCCAATCCGCGGCGCGCAGGGCCATGCAACGTCATTGTCGCGGGGCGCCAGGTGTTCGTGGTCGACGTGGGCGAGAACGGCAACCGCAACCTTAACCTGATGGGTATCAGCGCTGCGGATGTGGATGGCTTGCTGCTCACCCATTTCCACTCGGATCACATCGATGGCATCGGTCCGCTGATGCTGTTCCACTGGACTCGCGGATCGAGCGCCACTCCGTTGCCAGTCTATGGTCCCCCAGGCGTCGAGAAGGTGGTCGCAGGGTTTAATGCTGCCTATGCGCTCGATATTACTTACCGTGTGGCGCATCACGGCGAAGCGGTGGTGCCGCTTAGCGGCGGCGGGGCGACGGCGCGGCCTTTTACGATGACCGGGAGCAGCACCGTGGTTCTGCAGGGAGGCGGACTGACCGTGACAGCCTTCACGGTCGATCACGATCCGATCAAGCCTGCAGTGGGTTACCGCTTCGATTACAAAGGGCGCGCCGTGTGCATCAGTGGTGATACCGCCAAATCGGCCAACCTGATTGCTGTGTGCAAGAGCGCCGACGTGATCGTTCACGATGCTTTACAGCCCCGCATGGTGAAAGACATCGAGGCCGCTTTTGCCGCAAAGGGGAACACCGCCACCGCCAAGATCTTTGCCGACATCCAAGATTACCACGCCTCGCCCGAAGAGGCGGCTGAAAGCGCGCAGGAAGCCGGAGCGCGAATGCTGGTGCTCTCGCACCTCGTGCCGCCGCTGCCGCTCGCCTATCTGTATCCGGCGTTCCTGGGCGATGCGCCCGCGCAGTTCGACGGCCCGATCGTGGTCGGAGAGGACGGGATGCTGTTCTCGCTTCCGCCGCAGAGCGATGCGATCGAGCGCCGCAGCCTGCTGTAGCGCCGTTCCGCCTGCAGGCGCCGTGCGACGGGGTGAAACTATTGACACTATAAACGCCATAAATTAGCGCAATCGGGTCGGGGACTGGGAGAGTTTGAGATGAATGCTGGCCGATCGGTCCTGTGGGGCCTTGTCGCCATTATTGGTCTGCTGATGGCGGCCAACGCGGCGATGTGGCTCTTGGCCCCGGCGCGTGCAGCCGAGGCGCTTGCCATGCCGTTGCTGACCGGCCCTGCCCTGAGCAGCCAGATGGATATCGGCGCGTTCTTTTTTGCTGGCGCCAGCTTCATCGTGATGGCGCTGATCACTCGCGAACGGCCATGGTTCATCGCTGCGGCGGTGCCGTTGCTGGGCGCAGCCGCTTATCGTACCGCCGCCTTCGTGTTGCACGGCGCGCCTTTCCTTGCCGCCATGGTCGGGATCGAGGTTGCGATGGGCGTGATCCTGATCATTGCAAGCCGGGTGCTCGGGCGCGGGCCAGAGAGCAGCGGATAGGGCATGCGGTCCTTGCGCGCCTGGCTGTTGCTTCCGGCTCTCGCCCTTGCCGGGCTGGTCGGTGCAACCGGTCCGGCCGCCAAGCCTGACAAGCGCCCCAATGTCGTCATCATCCTCGCAGACGACGCCGCACTGATGGACTTCGGCGCCTATGGTGGCGAGGCGCACACTCCCAATATCGACGCGCTTGCGGGTCGCGGGGCGCTGTTTACCCAATACCGCGCCTCGCCCCTGTGTTCGCCCTCGCGCGCGATGCTGCTGACCGGGATGGACGCGCACTTGACCGGCGTCGCCACGATTCCCGAAGTGCTGCCCAAGGAGCAGAAGGGGCAGCCCGGCTACCGGATGGCACTGGAGCCGGGGGTGTTGACGCTGGCCGACCGACTGCGAGCGCAGGGCTATCGCACTGTCATGTCGGGCAAGTGGCACCTTGGCGAGGCGGCTGACGAAATGCCACAGGCCCACGGCTTTGACCGCAGCTTCGCCCTGGCGGCCTCGGGCGCGGACAATTGGGACGACCGTTCCTACATGCCGTATTACAAGGACGCGCCGTGGTTCGAGGACGGGGCCGAGACGAGTCTTCCGAAGGATTTCTATTCCTCGCGCTTCATCGTCGACACTGCGATCAGGTATCTCGCCGAGACAGATCCGGCCAAGCCGTTCTTCGCCTATCTTCCGTTTCAGGCGATCCACATCCCGGTGCAGGCGCCGCAGGAATTCATCGACCGCTACAAGGGGCGCTATGATGCGGGCTGGGAGGCGATGCGCAAGGAGCGTCACCAAAGGGCGCAGGCGCTGGGTCTGATCCCGCAAGGCGCGCCGCTTGCCGCTCGGCCGCCCGATTTCCGCCCGTGGAACAGCCTCTCGGCAGAAGATCGCGCGCTTTATGCAGCGCGGATGGAAGTCAATGCGGCGATGCTGGAGGCGATGGATTTTCACATCGGGCGGCTGATCGCGCATCTCAAGGCGAGCGGGCAGTACGACAATACGGTCTTTGTGGTTTCATCCGACAATGGCCCTGAACCATCGCGCGGGGACGATACCGCAACGCTAGGTCTGTTCCACCGGCTGACAGGCTATCACATCGGCGCCGAGAACATCGGCGGTCCGGGGTCGTGGGGCTTTATCGGCCCCGAATGGGCTGCTGCCGCGGCTACGCCCGGTGCGTGGTTCAAGTTCTACGCCACAGAAGGCGGGATCCGCGTACCGCTCATCATGGCCGGCCCCGGCATAGCTCCGCAGCGGGTCACCAGTCCGGCGATGATCACCGATGTTGCCCCGACTGTGCTCGACTGGCTGGAGGTCGATCCGCAGCAAGCCACGGGCAAGCCGATGACCGGGCGCAGCTTGCTGCCCGTCCTCAGCGGTGCGGCTGAAAGCGCTTATGGCCCTGATGAGGCGCGCGCGGTCGAGGTCTCGGGCAATTCTGCGCTCTATCTGGGCGAATACAAGATCACCCGGAGTGTGCCCCCGGTCGGGGACGGCCAGTGGCGTCTCTACAATCTGGCGCGCGATCCCGGCGAGGCGACCGATCTCAGCAGCAGCGAGCCTGCGGTAAAGGCGCGGCTGCTGGCCGCATATGACGCCTATGCCGAACGGGTGGGAGTGCTGCCCATGCCGCAAGGCTATGATTCCATGGCTCAGGTGTCCCGCAATATCGGGGCGCGGCTGCTGAGCAATTACCCCTGGCTTTACGCCGTGCTGGGCGGCGTCCTGATCGTGGTGGTGGCGGCCATCTGGCTGGTTCTGCGCCAGGTGCGCCCGACAATGCAACGTCGCCGGGTAGTTTGATTACTTTGAATACCGGCGCTCGGCGATAGGAAGAGGCACAAGACAATGAGCGAGACTGTCGACGTATTCTGGTCGTTCCGCAGCCCCTATTCGCGGCTGGTCACCGCCGACCTGCTGCAACTGCGGCAGGATTACGATGTCGATGTGCAACTGCGCGTCGTTCTGCCGCTGGCGGTGCGCAACCCGCAAGCATTGTTCGATTCCGCCAACCGCAAGCCGCCGATGTATATCGCGCGCGACAGCATGAGACGGGGCGAGATGCTGGGGCGGCCGGTGGTGTTCCCGACCGATCCCGATCCGATCGTTCAGGATTTCCGCACGATGGAGGTCGCCAAGGAGCAGCCCTATATCTACCGCCTCTCCAAGCTGGGGGTGGAGGCCAATCGTCGGGGCCGGGGCGTGGAAATGGCCGACCGGGTGGCGGCGCTGATCTTCGGCGGCACCCGAGGATGGGATCGGGGCGACCTGCTCAAGAGCGCGGTAGCCGATGCCGGGCTGGACCTTGCCACGCTCGAGGCTGCCATCGCTGACGGCGATCACCTCGACGAGATCGAGCGCAATCAGGAAGCGCTGGATGCCGCCGGCCATTGGGGCGTGCCGACCATGGTGTTCCGAGGCGAACCCTTCTTCGGGCAAGACCGTGTCGATACGCTGCGCTGGCGGCTAGGCCACGCCGGGCTCGAACGTCCCGCTCGCTGACCTGTTCGGCCATTGGGGGCATGCGCGGTCGTACGGTCAGCCAAAATGTGCCGCGTTGTGAAGCCGTGAATGTGCGCTCAAGGCATGCATTCAGTGCTTATGATCTGGCCGTGGAAGACTGCAGCTGTCCTGAGCGAACTTGTGGGCCCGAGAGACGCGTGCAATAGGCGCCGCCCCCCTGGTTCATGCTCACTTTGAAAGGCTCGGCTCCGTGACTGGTATTGCGCCGACTGCGCTCGGCCTAGACTTTGGTACAACAAACACCGTTGTTGCGCTCAGCGACGGCGGAGGTGAGCCGCAATTGATTTCCTTTGACGGAGAAAAGTCGAGCGGTGAGATATTTCGGTCGGCGCTATGCTTCTGGGAAGAGGGCGGCGGGCCGAACGGCATTGCCAGCGAGGCCGGTCCATGGGCGATCGACGAGTTTCTTCAATCTCCTCTCGACAGCCGCTTCGTGCAGTCGTTCAAGACTGTTGCCGCAAGCTCGATATTCGAGCGCGCGCAAATCTTCGGACGGGCGTTCCGGTTCGAAGATTTCGGGCAGTTGTTCCTGCAAAAGCTCCGCGATCATGCCGGCGGCCAGCTATCAAGGTTACCGCCGCGCATCGTTGTTGGTCGGCCTGTCGAATATGCCGGTTCGCGCCCTGACCCAGCCTTGGCGCGACAACGCTACGATCTGATGTTTGAGCAATGGGGTTCGGAGGTCCACTACGTCTACGAACCGCTGGGTGCTGCATTCAGCTATGCCTCGAGGCTTGATCGTCCAACGACTTTGCTTGTCGCTGATTTCGGCGGCGGCACGACCGACTTTTCGGTTGTTCGTGTCGCGGAGCCTGGCAGCTTGCGTCGCTGTCAGCCCTTGGCCTCGTCTGGTGTCGGGGTCGCAGGCGATAGCTTCGACAAAAGGATCATCGACCGTCTCGTCTTGCCGCTGCTTGGCAAGCACGGGATGTATCGGTCTTTCGACAAGATTCTCGAAATACCCGGAGGCTATTTCAACGACTTTGCCGACTGGTCCCGGCTTGCGCTGATGCGCAACAAGCGAACGCTGGAGGAGCTTCGCAAGCTGGAGCGTAACGCGGTCGATCCAGCCCCGATCGGACGCATGATCGCTCTCATCGAACACGAACAGGGCTTCCCCCTTTACGAAGCTGTCGGGCGCACGAAGCGAGCGCTGTCCTACAGTGACGAAGCGCAGTTCACATTTTCTGGCGGAGGCATTGAAATAAATGCGATCATTAGCCGGCGAGAATTCGAGCAGTGGATCGCCGAGGACCTGCGGCTGATCGAAGCGGCGATGGATGGAGCGTTGGCGAAAGCAAAACTGGAGCCTGGCGACATCGATCGCGTTTTCCTCACCGGTGGCTCGTCACTCATCCCGGCCATCCGTGCCCTGTTTGAACGCAGGTTCAGTGCCGAGCAAATCGCGACCGGTGGGGAGCTTACGTCGATTGCCAATGGCCTTGCGCTGATTGGCAACGATGCCAATCCTGCCGAGTGGAGCGTGTGACGGTTTTTCTCCCGGAGATAAAAGAGCAAGTGGCAGATTTTGGCAGAAGCTGTCGTTCAAAGTCCGACCAGTGAACGATGCAGCGTGGTCGCAAGCTGCCGTCGTCTTTTTGCTGATCGGGCGGCAGCTTCCCCTTTCCAGCCGCCCGCACCTCCATCCGGTCACCGGCCCAGAAATCCGCATCAGACCATATTGACGCCTGTCTGCTCCGGCAGCGGCCAAAATGAGGGCGAGAGTTTTCCTCTCACCCCACCGCATTGCCGCATCGCTACCATTCATCACCGCTTTGGCCCGCGCAGCGCGCTGGGTGGGACGCCGAACCAGCGTCGGGTGGCGCGGCGCAGGCTGCGGGCTTCTGAATAGCCCAGCCCTTCGGCCAGATCCTCAAGCCCCATCTCGGCCTTCAGCGCGGCGAGAGTCTGCTGTTGGCGAACATGGCTGAGCAAGCCGCGATAGGAGTGCCCTTCATCAGCGAGCCGGCGGCGTAAGGTTGCCACTGACACCCCCATCGCCGCCCCCAGCGTCGCCTGATCAAGCGGAGCCTGCCACAAAAGATCGAGCACCTGTTCGGCAGTGCCGACACGGGCGAGCGGTTCGGCTGTGATCTGGCGGTATGTCTCGAACAACAAGCTCGGCCACAGGTCGAAGCGTTCGGCAACGATCCTGAGATCGGCCGCGCTGGACGGATAGACCAGCTCCACATCGCTGCCGCGACGGACCACCGGGCAGCCCAGCAAGGCAAACAGCGCGCCATTGCCCGGCGCATCGTCTTTCGGCACGATCAGCCGGCGAGGCTCCAGCTTCTGCCCCGCCATCCAGCAGCAGGCGGTGTGAAGCACCACCACTACCATTTCGACATACAGCCGCCGCTGGGCCGGGACATCGCCTGTACCGGGCACGCGCAGGCGCAGGTCATGGCCACGGCGCACCGCAAGCGGCAGATCGGGCCATACAATCCGCGAGGCCGCCGCGAGCCGCGTCAATCCGTCGCCCAGATCATGCCCTAGTCGCATCGCTGCCAGCAACAGCTCGAAGCTCCCGTCAGGCACCGCTTGCGGCCCGAGCGCGTGGCGTTCATCACCGGTCTGGTCGATATTGTTGCGCAGCAACCGCCAGAAATCGAGATGTCCGATTGGAGTGCCGTCGGCGGGCAGACCGGCTTCTGCCAGCATCGCCCGCGCCGGGGCATCACCCAGCAGGGTTTCCAGAAATGCGTAGGGGATCTGGGCGGTCATGACGCAATGCTCTCGCACAGCGGAGCGAAGTGCAACGACTATTTTGAGCGAAATTGTCCGCTCCCTCTCGTAAGCTGCAGTCCTTCCCGCCGAGCCGGTCCGCGGCCTAGCCTCAAAGAAAAATAACCAAGGGGAGGAATAACAATGCGCAAAGCCATCCATGGAAGTGCCGTTTCGCTGCTGACGCTGGTCGCGGCGACAGGCGCGGCTGCTCAGAACGCCGGTACCGACGTAACTCCGGCGGACGAACCGCAGCCAGTCGAGATCATCGTCACCGCCGAAAGGCGCAGCACCAGCATCCAGGATACGCCGCTGGCGCTGTCGGTGATCGACGGAGACACGCTTCGTCAGGGAGGCAACCAGGGGCTCACCGAACTCGCCCAGCAGGTACCCAGCCTCAGCTTCGCCCAAAGCTTCGGTATCGCCCAAATCTTCATCCGCGGGGTCGGTAACAACTTCTTCTCGCCCGGCGGCGATCCCGGGGTCGCGACTTATGCCGACGGGGTTTACCTGTCCGACCAGGAGGCGACCGGCGTGGCGTTCCTCGATCTGGAACGCATCGAAGTGCTGCGCGGGCCGCAGGGCGCGCTTTACGGCCGCAATGCGACCGGCGGGGCGGTGAATCTGATCTCGGCTGCACCGACCGATGAACTCGAAGGGCGCGTGGGCGTGCAGCTGGGCGATTTCGGCAGAGTGCAGGGCGATGCCGTGCTTTCGGGGCCGCTCGGCGGGGGGATAACAGCCAGAGCCAGCGGGCAATATCGCAAGCTGTCAGGCTTTTCGAAGAACGAACTCGCCGGAACCGCAGGTGCGCGCCAGCGGGGAGACGCCGAGGAGAGCTTTGCCGGACGGCTGCAAGTCGCCATTCCTGTCGGCGCTGGCCGACTGCTGCTGAGCGCCACCGGCTACACCCAGAACGATGCGGGGCCGGCGTTGAAGATTCTTGCCGATCCTTTCCCGCAACCGGCGCAATTGCTGTTCGGCGTCAGGCCATCGACCGATCCCCGCAGCTTCAAGAGCCAGGGCGCCGAAAACCAGCGCGAGGTGTGGTCGGTGACCGGACGACTTGAACAGCCGATCGGCGGGACGGAGCTGGTGGTGATTGCCGACACCCGCGGATCGGATCGCCTCATCACCTATGATCAGGACGGGACCGAGCGCAGCGTCAGCACCACCACGCTCGATACCGATAGCACCCAGTCGAGCGTAGAAGCCTATCTGCAAGGTACCAGCGGCGCTCTCGACTGGCTGGCGGGTGGCACATGGCTACGGTTCCGCCAGACGCGTGCCACACTGGTCGACGGGCTGCTGCCGGGCGCGTTCCTAGATCCGTCGCTGCCCGTGACATTCCCGTTCCCCTTTGCCTTTGCCGGCGGAGGCACTGTGACAACCGAGGCGCTTGCCGCCTATGCCGATGGCAAGCTGTCCCTGTCGGACAGGTTCGCACTGAGGATCGGCGGGCGTTACAGCGACGATACCAAGCGGGCGAGCGAGTTTCTGACCTTCCTCGCGCCCACCATCACCGGGCGTCAGCGCGACAGCTGGGGCGAATGGTCCGGCAAGGCCGGTATCGACTTTACACCTTCCGACGATGTGCTGATCTTTGCATCGGTTGCGCGCGGGTTCAAATCGGGGGCGCTGAATGTGGGAGCCTTCACGCCGCCGGTCGATCCGGAAATCAACGTAACGATCGAAGCGGGGGCGCGGCTTTCCGGGCCGGGCTGGACGTTCAATCTCACCGGCTACATTTCGGACTACAATGACCTCCAGATCGTACAGGTGGGGCCGATCAGTCAGATCCTCGCGAATGCGGCATCGGCCAAAATCAACGGGATCGAGGTGGAGGCGAACGTGAAGCCTGCGCCCGGGCTGACACTCGGCCTGTCGGGCAGCTGGATGGACGCGGAATTCGGCAGCTTTGTCTCAACCGACCAACGCCGCGGGTTTCAGGCCTTCGACGTCTCGGGCAATGCTCTGCCGTTGACCTCGCGCTGGCAAGGCACGCTTTCGGCGCAATATCGCGCCGATCTGGCGGGTGGTAGCCGGATCGATTTCAACGGTTCGATGCAGTGGCGCTCGGAGTATTTCTTCACTGAATTCAACACGGCCGATGCCCGGCAAGGCGGCTTTGCCCGCTTCGATCTGGGGGCTGTGTGGACCAGCGCGGATGATGGCTGGGCGGTCAATATCTTTGCCCGCAACCTTACCGATCAGCGGGTGCTGTCGTCACTTGCGGTGGTCTCGCCGCTGCTCGGCTCGGTACGGGTTGCATCGCTGGAGGCACCGCGCCACTTCGGTGTCGGCCTGGAACGGCGGTTCTGATGGCGATGCGAAGCGAACTCGCCGAGACCTTCGATCACCTGCGGCGCGAGCCGGAGGAAGGCGTCGATCCCGTCACCGCCATGCGCGCCATGGTTGAAGGCTACAGCATGGGGTGTGCAGGATCGGGCCTTGCCGCCTGCCGCGTCGTACCGGTGCGGATCGGCGCGATCATGGCGGAGTGGCTGGTGCCGCCCGATGCGGGCGACGGGCGGATTGTTTACTGCCACGGCGGCGGATGGGTCGCGGGCTCGCTGACGAGCCACCGGACGCTGGCTGCTGAACTGGCTTACCTCAGCGGCTTTGCAGTTCTGGTGCCGGATTACCGGCTTGCCCCCGAACACCCTTTCCCGGCCGGGCTGACCGATTGCGCTGCGGCGCTCGTCCATGCGGTGCGGAACGGGCCTGACGGGCCCGGCTCTTGCGGCCGGATTGCGCTGGTCGGGGATTCAGCCGGCGGCAATCTGGCGGCTGCAGTCGCGCTCGGACAAGGGCCTTTCACAGGCGTCCCTTGCCCCGACCGGCTGGTGCTTTTCAGCCCGTTCCTCGCGATCGAGCCGGTGGATGGCGGGTTCACCCGCGCGCCAGACGATCCTGTCGTGGCGGGTGATGCGATGGGGCTGGTCGGCGATCTCTATGCCCCCGGACATGACCCACAAGACCCGGCGATCAGCCCGCTGTATGCCGCCGACAGCGTACTCCTGCACCTGCCGCCCACCCTGATCCATGCCAGCGCAGCAGAGACATTGCGAGGACAGGCGCTGGCGTTTGCGCAGCGGGTCTGGGGATTGGGTGGGCCGCTGCACCTGTCGCTGTGGCCGGATTTGCCGCATGTCTGGCCCATTTTCATGGGCAAGCTTACCGAAGCAGACGCGGCGATTTCGCAAGCCGCCGACTTCATCCGCAACTGACGGAGACAAGATGGGGTCTGCCCACCGATGCCCGCGGGGTCACCGATGCCGCTTTCCCACCTGAAACAAGCAGCGTTCAGTTGGCCTCCCGATCCGAGAAGCGATGCTGTGCAGGGTCACGGCCAGCGTGCCGGTTTGTTGGCCCTGCTGCCGCTGTGTCGTCGAGCTTGAGTGCTGCCACCTGTTGGCGCAGATCGTCTGATTGCCATGCAAGGCTGTTAGCGGCAGCGGTCGCTTCTTCAACAGGTTGCCTGGCCCGTCGCGCCCCTTCTCCTGGCCTGCGCCGCGAGAAGGCACCAGATCGCTCCGAACTGCGGTGAGACTATATCTGGTCCGGCGCGAGCAAAGCCAGAATGGCGAAGCTGGCAAGCCAGTGTTCGCCCATGTAATCGCCCGCGACATGGGGTAAGGCGGCTTCGAGATGCGTGTCCGCGAGGCCCATCAGTGCCTCTCTTGCACCCTGTTCGCCAAGGGCCTCCGCGATAACGCGCAGACACCATGCCCGGCTGAGGTTGAGGCCGTCGAGATGGGCGATCTTGCCGTCGGTGCGATCTGATACGATCACGGGGCGGCATTCGTTTTCAAGCCAGCCATTGTCCATCACCAAGGCCGCGAACCACGGAGCGAAGGCCGATTGCGGGCGGATTTCGGCCAGCAAGAGCGACGCTGTGAGAACGGGTGAGAGGAATTCGTCGCCCCCCGGCTCCCAACCGCGATAATCCGTACGCCCGCCAAAGGCCCGTTCTGACCAGTCGTCGATCAGGGCAACCAGAGCCGGATCGCAGCCAAGCGCCCAGCGCCGGGCGAGGATCAGCGCAAAAGCTGTGTTGAAATGCGTGCCGACAGTGATCGGGTAGGTCAGGATCCCGAGGTAATCGCGCAAGCGAGCGGCAAAGGCTTGCGCCAGCGGTTCAAGGCGGGCGGCCCATTCGCGATCAACGTGCCTTTCCGCCTCAAGGTGCAGATAAAGCAGCCAGCCCCAACCATAAGGGCGCTCGAACCCGCGGGACATCGGCCGGGCAAGGTAATCCAGTTCGACCGCAAGCTTGGCTTGCGTAAAGGTCTCATCGGCCAGCGCTGTGATCTGCGCGGCTTCGGGCATCGCCGGATAGAGGCGCCGCAAAGTCAGCAAAGTCCACCAGCCATGGACGCAGCTGTGCCAGTCAAAGCTGCCGAAGAACACCGGATGGGCGTCGCGCGGGTGCCGGACATCCTCGTCGCTCTCGAAAACGTGGTCGTCCTTGTAGGGGTAAGGCCGCACCACGTGGCCCAGCGCAATCCTTGCGAAATTTCGCGCGATATCCTCGGTCAGTTTCACAGGAGGAAGGCTCCCGCATAGATGATCAGGATATTGCAAACGAGCAGCGGCACCGCCGTCCCGATCTGTTGGCGGATCACTCCGTTCTGGTCTTTCAGTTCAAGCAGCGCGGCAGGAACGATGTTGAAGTTGGCGGCCATCGGGGTCAGCAAGGTGCCGCAAAAGCCCGCGAGCATTCCCACCGCGCCGATCACCGCGGGGTTGCCGCCATAGTCCTCGACCAGCAAGGGGATGCCGATGGCCGCCGCCATGACCGGGAAGGCGGCAAAGGCATTGCCCATGATCATCGTGAACAGCGCCATGCCCAGCGCAAAGACGACTACCGTCAGGAAAATGCTGCCGCCGGGGATGATGCCGCCCGCAAGCCCGCCGATGATCTCGCCCACCCCTGCCAGCGCGAACACCGCGCCCAGCGCCGCCAGCATCTGCGGCAGGATCGCTGCCCAGCCGATCGAATCCAGCAGACGCCGCCCTTCCTCGGCCGGAGCCAGCAGTGGCGGGCGCAGCCACACCATGGCCGCCGCGAGCGCCACCACCACGCCTATGCCGAACAGGATCAGCGTTTCGCGCCGCGCCTCGAACAGGCCACTCTCGCCAAGCGGGGTGTAATTGTAGAGCAGCGTCCCGGCGACTGCTGTCAGCGGCACAACGAGGGCGGGAAGGAACAAGCGGTTGCCGAGCCGCGTCGATAGCATCTGGCGCTCCTCGGGCGTGGTGGTCGGCGGATCGCTCCGCGTCAGTCCGCCGACCCCGGCAATCGCCACCATCGCCAGCACCAGCAGCCCATTGACGAGATCGGAGACGTGGCTGCCCAGCAGGAAACTCAACGCCAGCAGCCCCCAGAATGCGGCATTGCCCCAGCGCCGCTCGCGCAAAGACAGCAGCGCCCACAAGGCAAAAGCCGCACCTGCAAGCGCGTAGAGCCATTCATAGGTGATCATTTGCGCGCTCTCCCCAAGCGGCGGTCGAAGGCGAGAATTCGCGCGCCATGGATCAGGAAGGCGCAGATCGCGGTCGGGATTGCCCAGACCGAAAGCTGCAACGGGGTGAGCGGATAGCCCGCACTTTCGAACACGCCCTGGATCAGCAGGATCGAGGCGATGGCAAAGAATATGTCCTCGCCGAAGAACAGCCCGATATTGTCGGTTGCCGCCGCCATTGCCTTGACCTCGTCGCGCGCGTCTTCTGGCAGATCGCCATGGGTTTTGACCGCCGCTGCCTCGGCCATCGGCGCGACCAGCGGGCGCACTGCCTGCGGGTGGCCGCCAATGTCCTTCATGCCGAGCGCCGAGGTCAGCTGGCGGAATGCGAGGTAAGCGACCAGCAGCTTGCCCATGGTTGCCCCGCGCATACCCTCGATCACGGCGCGCGCGCGTTGCTGCAGGCCATAGCGTTCGAGCAGGCCTATCACCGGCAGGATGATCCACGTGACCGAGATGTAGCGATTGTCGTTAAAGGCCTTGCCCAGCGCCTCGATCACCGCGACCAGATCCAGTCCGGCCAGCACGCCGGTCGCAAGCGCCGCGGTGACCACCACCAGCAGCGGATTGAAGCGCAAGGCAAAGCCGATAACGACGATGCCGATACCGAGAAGCGGCGAGTAGTTCATTCCGATACCTCGCCGAAGCCACCGCCGCCGGGCGTCAGAATCACGAAACTGTCGCCGGGATGCATCTGCGCGGATCCAGTCGCGCCCAGTTCTTCGATTGTGCCGTCTGCCCGCTTGACCCAGTTGCGTCCCGGCAGCGCATCGCCGCCGCCGCAGATGCCGCGCGGCGCAATGCGGCGGCGATTGGCGAGGATGTTGGCGCGCATCGGTTCAAGGAAGGTCAGGCAGCGCTCGACCCCGTCCCCGCCAATATGCCGACCCGTCCCTCCCGACCCGCGCCGGATTGCGAAGCGGTCGAGCCGCACGGGGAGCCGCGTTTCGAGGATTTCGGGATCGGTCAGCCGGCTGTTGGTCATATGGGTCTGCACCGCGCTCGTCCCGTCATGGTCGGGGCCTGCGCCCGATCCCCCGCAGATCGTCTCATAATACTGGTGACGGTCATTGCCGAAGGTGAAGTTGTTCATCGTGCCTTGGGCGGGCGCGAGCTTGCCGGTGGCAGCAAACAGCGCGTCGGTGACGACCTGGCTGGTCTCGACATTGCCCGCTACCACGGCCGCGCCGGGACGGGGATTGAGCATCGAGCCTTCGGGTACCACGAGCGTCACCGGACGCAGGCAACCGTCATTCATCGGGATGGCATCATCGATCAGCGTGCGCAGGACATAAAGCGCAGCCGCCCGGGTGATTGATCGCGGGGCGTTGAAATTACCGGACAGCTGATCGCTGGTGCCGGTGAAGTCGAACACCGCTGAGCGGGTCTCGCGGTCGATCCGGATGGCGACTTTGACGCAGGCGCCATTATCCATTTCATAGGCGAAGCTGCCGTCATCCAGCCGGCCGAGCAGTCGCCGCACGCTTTCCTCAGCATTGGCGATAACGTGATCCATATAGGCAGCGACGGCCTCAGCTCCATATTCCTGCGCGGCGCTTTGCAGCAGTTCGGCGCCGCGCGTGCACGCAGCAAGCTGGGCACGCAGGTCGGACAGGTTGCGCACCGGATTGCGGGCCGGGAATTGTCCCGAAGCGAGCAGTTCGCGCATCGCATTCTCGCAGAAGTGGCCCTCGTCCACCAGCAACGCGTTATCGATCAGCACGCCCTCTTCGGCGATGGTGCGGCTTTCGGGCGGCATCGATCCGGGAGCGATCCCGCCGATATCGGCATGGTGCCCGCGTGCCGCGACAAAGGCGCGGGGCTCGCTGCCATCTTCGCCGTAGAACACCGGCACGATCACGGTGATATCGGGCAGGTGCGTGCCGCCGCGAAAAGGATCGTTGAGCACGTAGGCATCGCCCCGCCGGAAACCCCTGCCATCGCGCGCCGCGCCGCGAGCTTCGATCACCCGTGCGATGCTGTCGCCCATGCTGCCGAGATGCACCGGAATATGCGGTGCGTTGGCGATAAGCGCGCCTTGCGCGTTGAATAGCGCGCAGGAGAAATCGAGCCGTTCCTTGATGTTGACCGAGGTGGCGGTGGATTGCAGCACCACGCCCATTTCCTCGGCGATCGCCATGAACAGGTTGTTGAAAATCTCCAGCCGGACCGGATCAACCGCTGTTCCTGCAGCGCGCTCGCGCTCTAATGGTGCAGTGCGGGTCAGGATCAGGCTGCCTTCAGGTGCTAACCGCGCCTGCCAACCGTCCTCGACCACCGTGGTTGAACCGGGATCGATGACGAGCAACGGTCCGGCTTCGCATTGTCCGACATTAAAGGCACGGCGCGCTAAGACCCGCCATGCACCGGGCAGGATGCCACTGGCATCAGACCAAGTCTCGGCCAGCGCGGCCGATGCCGACAATCCGCCTGCCTGCCCGCTGGCCTCGACGCTCAGTGCCTCGACGATGATGCCCGCCTCCGCATCGGAATAGCCGAAGCGTTGGCGGTGCAGCTTGCGGAAGTCGGCATCCATCGCCGCCGGATCGGTGCAGGGAATGGCCAGCAGGCTGTCAGAACCGGCAAAGCGAAGCCTCGCGCGGGCATCGATCCGAATCGCGCCCTCGGCAATGCCCTGACCCAGCAAGTCGTGCCGCGCCTGTTCCTCAAGCGCGGCCAGTTCATCACCGAAGCTCTCCCCCAGCGGGCGCACCAGGCTGACTTCGCGGATTGCTTTTACCGGAGCAAGGCCGATGCCATAAGCCGACAGCATCCCCGCCAGCGGATGGACCAAGACCGTCTCCATCCCCAGCGCATCAGCGACCCGGCAGGCGTGCTGGCCTCCGGCGCCGCCGAAGCAGGCGAGCGCATAGGTGGTCACATCATGCCCGCGTGCGACCGAAATCTTGCGGATGGCATTGGCCATGTTGTCGACCGCAATCGCAAGGAAGCCCTCGGCAATCGCCTCGAGCGGCCTGGGTCCGGGCAGCATGGCCGCGACCTCCTCCAGCCGCGAGCGCGCCGCATCGGGATCAAGCGGAGCATCGCCTAGAGGGCCGAACACAGCCGGGAAAAATGCCGGATCGATCCGGCCCAGAAACAGGTTACAGTCAGTGACTGTCAGCGGCCCGCCCTTGCGGTAGCAGGCAGGGCCGGGGTCGGCTCCGGCACTTTCCGGCCCGACCCTGAAGCGTGCGCCGTCAAAGTGGCAGATCGACCCGCCGCCCGCCGCGACCGTGTGGATCTGCATCATCGGCGCGGCAACCCGAACGCCCGCCACCACGCTATCGCCAGTCAGCTCATATTCGCTCGCGTAATGCGCCACATCGGTGCTGGTGCCGCCCATGTCGAAGCCGATCAGCCGATCGTAACCTAGCGGTGTGCTGGCCGTGACCATGCCGACCACGCCGCCTGCGGGGCCTGACAGGATCGCATCCTTGCCCCGAAAGGCGCCGAGTTCGGCCAGCCCTCCGTTAGACTGCATGAAACGCAGGCTTCCGGTCGCAGGCAGGCTGGCTTCGAGTGCATCGGTGTAACGCCGCAGCACCGGCGAAAGGTAGGCATCGACCACTGTTGTATCGCCGCGTGGGACAAGCCGGATCAACGGCGCTACCTCGTGACTGACGCTGACTTGCGCAAAGCCGATCTCGCGGGCGATGGCAGCAAGCCGTGTTTCGTGATCGCGGTGCTTCCACCCGTGCATGAGGATGATTGCCAGAGCATCAAAGCCTTCGGCCCGCAGTGTTTCGAACTGCTGCCGCGCTTGAGTATCGTCGAGTGGGCGCAGCACCGTGCCATCCACACCGACTCTCTCGTCGATCTCCACCACCCGGGCGGGCAGCTGTTCGGGCAGCACGATATGGCGGGCAAAGATATCGGGCCGCGCCTGCATGCCGATCCGCAATGCGTCACCAAAGCCGCGCGTGATCGCCAGCGCCAGCCGCTCACCCTTGCGCTCCAGCAGCGCATTGGTGGCTACCGTGGTGCCGATCCGCAACTCGGCAATCGGCCCTGCACCATAACGCGAGATTAGCCGTCGCACGGCTTCGGTGGCTGCATCGGCATAGAAAGCGGGGTTTTCCGACAGCAGCTTTTCGGTCACCAGCCTCCCGTCAGGGGTCGCCGCGACCACATCGGTGAAGGTGCCGCCACGATCGACCGCAAAGCGCCAGGCCTTCATTCTGCTATTCTCTGTCCCGCATGGCCTGCGACCTAGGCTGGCGAGAGCACCAATGTCCAGACTCAGGGTGCCCGGAGCATGGCCGTGCTGCGTCCGCCACTTGCGCCAAACCCGTTGCCAAACGCCCGGCGACTGGTAGCTTTGCCCGATCAGGCGGGAGAACACGGATATGGCGCGGCGGATTGCTGGTTTGGGTGCTGCGGCACTTTTGGTCTTGGCTATGGCTCCGGTCGCAGCGGAGACTCCCGATCGCGGACAGGTTGTCGCGAAGATCGAAGATCAGCACGGCGCAACCGTTAAGGCGTTGCAGGACTGGATTGCCCTGCCGACTATTGCCGCCGAGAAGCGCAACACAGCCGAAGGCGCAGAGTATATGCGCAAGCTCGCGCTTGATGCCGGGTTCCAGCAGGCCAAAATCATTCCCACCGACGGCGTACCGGGCGTCTTCGCCACGCTTGATGCCGGAGCGCCGGTCACGCTTGGTATCTACTTCATGTATGACGTGAAGCAGTATGATCCGGCCGAATGGAGTGCGCCGCCGCTGGAAGGGCGTCTGGTCGATCGCCCGGGCGAAGGCCTGACCTTGGTGGGCCGCGGCGCGGTCAACCAGAAGGGCCCGCAAATGGCGTTCCTTGCCGCGATCAAGGCGATTCAGGCGAGCGGGCGCAAGCTGCCGGTCAATCTCGTGCTGGTGGCCGAAGGCGAGGAAGAGGTCGCATCGACCCACTTCGATCAGGTGGTGGCCGTGCCCGAAGTGCGCGACGCGCTGGCCAAGAGCATCGGTGTCTTCATCCCGATGGCAGGCCAAAGCGGGGATGGCAGCGCCAACATCACGCTGGGCGCCAAGGGCGCCGTCGAATTCCAGCTGATCGTCGGCGGCGAGACGTCGGACAGATATCCGAAAACCGACATTCACTCGTCCAACCATGCCCGGATCGAAAGTCCGGCCTGGCGGCTGGTCAAGGCGCTGGACACGCTGGTGGCCGATGATGGTCATACGCCCGCGATTGACGGTTGGTTCGACAATGTTCGCCAACTGACCGACAGGCAGAAGCAGCTTATTGCCGAGGGCGCGAAGCTCAATCCCGAAGCGACAGACAAGGCGCTGTTGGGCGTGGGGCGATGGATCGGCGATGAAGATTACATCACCAGCCTTCAGCGGTTCTATTCGCAGCCGACGGTCAACATTCAGGGTCTTGTTTCAGGCTATACCGGCCCGGGCGGCAAGACCGTCTTGCCAGGACGGGCAGAGGCCAAGCTGGAGTTCCGGCTTGTCCCAGCGATGACCAAGGACGAAGCGGTGTCCAAGCTGAAAGCACACCTCGCCAAGCGCGGGTTTGACGATGTGCAGGTGATCGTGTCGGGCGGCTATGGCCCTAATGAAACCGACGAGGACAGCCTGCTCGTCCAGGCTCAGAAGCGGCTGTTTGACGAAGCCGGGATCCCCTATTCCATCAGACCGCGCAACGCTGGCAGCTGGCCGGGCGTGATCTTTAACGGCCCGCCGCTCAATCTGCCTGCGACACAGTTCGGACTCGGCCGTGGGGGCGGCGCGCATGCTCCGAACGAATGGTTCCTCATCGAAAGCGCCAATCCCAAGGTGAACGGGCTGGACGAGGCAACCCTGACCTTTGTCGATTACCTCTATGTGATCGCTGACGAGGCGGCAAAGCGGGCCAATTGATCCTGTAGCGCAGGCGCTTTGCAGGCTGGGCGGTGTCTTGGCTTCGGCCCGGCGTTCGGGATCCCGTCAGTTTTCCAGACTTGCCAGTGCGGCTGGAAGCCTGGCCGCCAATTCCCTCGCTGCAGCCCGGGTAGCATCGCGGTCGGCGGTGTCGGCAACCTCATAGGTATAGGCAGGAATGGCGTAGGTCTGGTGGAACCAGTTCTTCGCTGTGCCGCTGCCGGGGTTGGCGTTGCGCCTTTCAAGCGTGAAGGAATAGCCGGGGAAAACCGTCTCGCGCCCTTGCAGCCATGCCCCCAGAAACCGCTTTTGCGCAGGGCTGGCTTCGTCGCCCTGGACATAGAACAGGTTGCGACTGGTCGAGTGAAAATCCACCATCAGCACCGGTCGCACCGCGGCTGGCAAGGCATCGAGCCACGCTTTCACAGCGCGGGTTTCCGGCTGCGAAAAATCACCCCAGTCGCGGTTGAGATCGACTGCGCCGCGATTGGCACGCCAATGGCCGCGTGCGGAACCATCGGGGTTCAGCATCGGCACTACCAGCACCTGCACGTCACCCAGCGTCTTGGCGCTCTCTGCCAGCGTGTCGACAAAGGCCTGCATCGCAATCGCGCCTGTCACTTCGGGGGGATGCTGACGGCCGAGCAACACCACCAGCCGCGGCGCATCGGTGCGGCCCAGCCGGATCGCCTGCAAAGCGCGGCCATCATGCGAAGTGCCGAGCGAGAACACTCGTGCGCCGCTTGCCCTGGCCCACTTGGCCAGATCGGCGGAGGTATCGCTGGATGTGATGATTTCTTGCGCAGCGATCAGGCCTTTGCCTGAAGGCAGGCGCATTACCGCGCTGGATCCATCAGCAACAGTCTCGACAGGGAGTTCGCGCCATTGACCGCCCCCGTTCGAGAGTTTGGGAGCATAGCGGTGCTCTCCGCCAAGATACCGCAGTGTCACACTGACAGGCGCATCGCCTTCGGCCTCATAGCGGAAGGCATACCACGGGCTGGGGTTGATCGGTGGCGCGTGTTCGGGTGTCACCAGCAAGGTGAAGGCGCGCTCTGCGGTGACGGAACAGGCGGAGCGTGATGCCCCGTCAAAATCGAAGTGCAGGCTGGCCGATGCCGACCGGCAAACGGTACCTGTCGCATCGGCAAGAACCGGGGGCGGCGTTTGCGCGCACGCCCCCAGCATCATCGCAAGTCCGGCCCACAGGTATCGCAATGAAGCCCCCATGGGTGCAGACCTATCAGAAGTTCTTGCGGACTTCGACCCGGAACACCCGTCCACGCGGTGAATGCAGCGAGCTGAAGAAGCCATAGGTATCGTCAGCCAGCGGCGGATCCTTGTCGAAGATGTTGTTCACCCCCAGCCGGATGCGGGTGCCGTCCAGCGGCCCGTCATTGTCGAAGGTGTAGCTGATCGCCGTGTTGAAGGTCAGCATATCGTTGACGCGGAAGAAGTTCGCGTTGGGATCGTCAGACACGAGCGGTACGTCGCGGCTTACGCTGGTGTTCCACACCGCGCCGACATAGTTTGCGAACAGCGACACATCGAACGGGCCGCTTCCCCAATTGACCGATCCGCTGAAGCGCCACTTGGGTCGCCCCTCGATCTCCAGCAATTGGCCCAGACCGCCGACCACCACTTCGGGTGGCAGCACGCCATCGGCGATCCCGTCCAGCAAGGTCTGACCGTCCGCCCCGGCGGATTGGACAAAGCTCTCCAACCGCGCTGCGTTGAACCGCAGGCGGAACTTGCCGAGGCCGAATTCGGGGACGTTGTAGGCAAGGCCGAAGTCCCAGCCCTTGGACACGCGGCTGTCGAGGTTGAGGTAGGGATCCAGCACCTGGATGATATCGCCTGCTGCGGCAAGTCGGGTGCCTGCGTAGAGGTCAATTTGCTCCTGCGTCGGCGCGGCGCGGATCACATTGGGATTGCTGCCTCCGGTAAGGCGGAGCAGCAGATCGAGCGCGATCGCGTTGTCGTCGCCGAAGGTGCCGACCAGCCCGGCCTGCTTCACCCGCCAGTAATCCGCCGTGAGCGTCAGGCCCGGAATGAACTGGGGTTCCAGCACGATGCCGAGGTTGATGCTTTCGCTGTCCTCGGGCTGCAACTGGTCGGTGCCGGAACGGAAGCTGATCACGCCTTCGCCCGGACATACGCCAAGTCCCGAGATCTGGCCCTTTTCCACCTGCGCCTGACAGCGCACGAAATCATCGCGCGTGTTCGACCGCGTGGTGCCTTCATCATTGACCTGCACAAGGTTGGGAGCGCGGAAGCCCTGCGACCATGCGCCGCGCAGCATCAGGCCGGGGACCACAGTCCACGAGGCCGCAGCACGCGGGACAATGGCGGTCTGGTCTATATCCTTGAAGTGCTCCAACCGGCCTGCCAGCTGGAGATTGAGCGAGGTGACCAGCGGGATGTCCATATCCTCGCTCACCAGCGGAACGAAGGTTTCGACGAAGCCCGAATAGACCTCGCGCACGCCGCTGGTATCGGGCGATGCGCTGGTTCCGGCGACATCGCTGCCGTCAAACACGCCGGTGACGCTGTCGGTCCAGGTGATGGTGCCGTCAATCCGCGGATCGCGATCGTCGAAGAATGTCTCGCGCCGCCATTCGATTCCAGCCGCGACCCCGACATCACCGCCGGGCAGGCTGAACAGGGTACTGTTGCTGACTTTGAAATCGGCCAGAGCCAAGCTGGTGCCGCCCTTGCGGAACACGCTGATGCGGAACGGGTCAACGGCGCTGGCCGGATTGGGAGTGCAATCGTCATTGCCCGGATCACCGGTCACGCAGCCGCCGTTGAAGGGGTTGTAGGCATCGGGCGTCGAACGGTTGATGGCCTGCTGCAACAGGGTCAGCGAGACGCGATTGCCTTCAAGATCGGTGCTCTTCGCCTCGGAATAGACAAAGCCGGTATCGAAATCCCACGCACCGAAATTGCCGCGCAGTCCGGCAACGAAGCGGTACGAGTCCTTGTCGACATCGACCGTGCGGTTACCGGCATCGACGAAACGGTAACGCTCCATGATGAGGTCTGCTCCGCCTGCCGGAACGGTGATGCCCGGCACGCGGTTGGGATTGGCTGCACCGCCGGGGAAGGTCACCGGTCCGAACGGGTTCCAGTAGGCGTTGCGCGAAATCCCCACCGGCACCGCGCTGAGGATCGCTGCGGGGGTAATGTTGCGGCTGCTTTCCGACCGGTAATAAGTGCCTTCGAAATAGCCTTCGACACTGTTGCTGAACTCATAGTTGAGCAGCATGGTCGCATTGATGCGGGTCTTTTCGCTGATCAGCGTGGTGCCGAAGGCGCGGTTGTAACGTACGTCGACTGCCGGGTTATCGCCGTTGCGCGCACACAGCCCGTTGGCCAGCTGGAGGCGGCAACCGGTCTGGGTGCTGGGCTGGAGATAGAAGTCGTCATCGCGGATCGGTGTCTGATTGTTGTTGGTGATCTGGATATCGAACTGGCCGAACGGGCCAAAGGTGTTGCGGTTATTGAACTGTGTATCGCCTTCGAACGGCGTGCCGACCACCAGCGGACGCTTGTCATCGTCGGCCGAATAGGCGCGCTCCGATGCGTCCATCCCGTTTTCATGGAAATAGCCCCCATAGACGGTCAGATTGGCGCGCCCCCCGGCAAAGTCGAAGCCATAGCCGCCATTGACCTGGGTGCTGTAAAGGCCGGTGCCGTCCGAATCGCGGTATTCGCCCTCGATGAAGCCGCCCTTGCGGTTGCCCCGCAAGATCGTGTTGACCACGCCGGCCACCGCATCCGCGCCATAGACAGCCGAGGCGCCGTCGCGCAGCACTTCCAGCCGCCGCACGCTGCCCGGTGCGATTTCATTGGTGTCGGGGCTGACAACAGGCACCAGCAATTCGGTCTGGAAGCCGGGGTTCAGCACCATGCGCCGTCCGTTGATCAGCAGCAGCGTATTGCCGGTTCCCAGGTCGCGCAGGTTGATCGAGGCCGCATCGCCGCGCGCATTGTTCGAGGAAATATCGTTTTGCTCGTTGAACGCGACCGAGCCTGCCTGCGGAATGGCGCGGAACAATTCGTCCCCCGAGGTTGCAGCGACGTTGGCGATGTCGACCTCGTCCAGCACCGTCACCGGCAGCACGTCATTGATCTTGGCGCCCTGGATCTGGGTGCCGGTCACGACGATCTCGCGCTCGAGATCGGCGTCGCTCGGCGGCGGGGCGGCGGTGCCTGCGTCCTGCGCGTGAACCGCACTAGCCGCGATCAGACTGCTTCCGCACATCAGAGCGAGCCTGCTCAGGAACTTCGTCGACATGGTTATTCTCCCCGTTTTTCAATAATCTGTAATGACTGCGCCCACTGCGTGAACAGACCGGGCCATTGGCTGATGACTTGTTCGGGCTTGCCCAGACCCCAGCCATGACCGCCGTCGCGGAACAAATGCAGCTCCGCGCTCGCCCCGGCGGCGACAAGAGTCTCGAACAAGAGGATGCCGTGCGCCGGCGGCGTGGTGGGATCGTCGGCAGCAGCAAAGATAATCGTCGGCGGCGCTTCCTTGCTGGCATAGGTGTCGAGCGACCATGCTTCCTCGGCCTTGGCCCCCGCCTTGTCACCGATGATTTCGCGACGCGTGCGGGTAGTGTCGTAGGGCTTGCGCAGGGTGACCACCGGAAACAGCAGGACAGCGAAATCGGGCCGGGCTGATGCTGCCTCGTAGCGATCGGCCCCGGCGTAAAGCGCGCGGGCGGGCTGATAGGCGGTGAAGCCCGCCAGATGGCCACCAGCAGAAAAGCCCATGATGCCGATCTTTGCCGGATCCACCCCGAATTCGCCCGCGCGGGTGCGGATGATCTTCATCGCCCGCTGCGCATCCATGAACGGTGCCGAGGCGTCCCAGCCATCGTTTGGCAGGCGGTAGATCAGCTCAAACACCGTGAAGCCCTGCGCCCGCAACCATTCGGCCGCAGGGGTGCTTTCCTTCCACAACTGAATACGGAAATAGCCGCCGCCGCCTGCCACCAGCACAGCCGCGCCATTGGAGGCGGCCGGGCGATAGACCCGCATCCGGGGCGTCGAGACGTTGGAAACCGCGCCGTAAGCGCCGCCCTTGTCGCCCAGCACTTCGGGCCCGGTCACCTTGCCATTGCCCGGCGGTGTGCCGGGCCAAAGCAGGATTTCCTCAGGTGCGGCGGCGGCAAGTGGCAATGCCGGGACCAAGAGCGCCAATGCAGCGGCCAGCACGATCATGATGCGGCGCGCGATCATCGCGTCTTCTCCAGAATGTCGGCGATCTTCTCGCTAACAGGGCCACTACGTTCGTGACGTTCGATGTCTTCTTCTGGCAGCGGCATCGGCGCGCCCGCCATTGCCGCTGTCAACCGCTCGCGATCCAGCGCGCCTTCCCAGCGGGCGACTACGATCGTCGCCACTGCGTTACCCACGAAATTGGTCAGTGCGCGGCATTCGGACATGAAGCGGTCGATGCCGAGGATCAGCGCCATGCCTGCCACGGGAACGCTCGGCACCACCGAAAGCGTTGCGGCGAGGATCACGAAGCCTGATCCGGTCACGCCTGCCGCACCCTTGGAACTGATCATGGCGACCAGCACCAGCGTCAATTGCTCGCCAAGGCTGAGGTCGACGCCCACAGCCTGCCCAATGAACAGCGCGGCGAGCGTCATGTAGATATTGGTGCCATCGAGGTTAAAGGAATAGCCGGTCGGCACCACCAGTCCGACCACGGCCTTGCGGCATCCGGCAATCTCCATCTTCTCCATCAGGCTCGGCAGCGCGGCTTCCGATGACGAGGTGCCGAGCACCAGCAGCAGTTCTTCGCGCAGATACCGGATTAGCGCGAAGATCGAGAAACCGTTGAACCAACCGACCAGTCCCAGCACCACCAGCACAAACAACAGTGACGTGAGATAGAATGTCGCCACCAGCGCGGCGAGATTGGCAAGGCTGCCGATCCCGAATTCGCCGATGGTAAAAGCCATCGCCCCGAACGCCCCGATGGGAGCCAGCTTCATCAGCATGTGCACCAGCCGGAACACCACCTCGCTGAACGAGGCGAGCACGTCCATCACCAGATCGCTCGCCGGGCGGGTCATAGAGATAGCCACCCCGGCAAGGATCGCCACCAGCAGGACTTGCAGGATCTGCCCGTCGGTCATCGCGCTGAACAGGGTGTCGGGGATGATGTTCAGCAGAAATCCGCTGATGCTCTGCGCTTCGGCCTTGTCGGCGTAATCGGCGACGGCGGCAGTATCGAGTGTCGCGGGATCGATGTTCAATCCCTCGCCCGGGCGGACAAGATTGCCGACCGCCAACCCGATGATCAGGGCCAGTGTGGAGAAGGTGATGAAGTAGGCGAAGGCCTTGCCCGCCACCGAGCCTACCGCCTTCATGTCGCGCATCCCGGCGATGCCGGTGGCAACAGTGAGGAAGATCACCGGAGCGATGATCATCTTGACCAGCTTGATGAAGCCATCGCCCAACGGCTTCAGTGATGATCCTATTTCGGGGAACAGGTGTCCGACCAATGCGCCCAGGGCAATCGCAGTGAGAACCTGCACATAGAGCTGGCGATAGAACGGCTTGCGTGCAGGCACGGGTATCGCATCCGGTGATATGGTTGCTTGCAAACCCATGGGCTGCCCGTTTCCTCCCTTGCCTCTCATTCTCCGCGCGCAAGAATCGGACGGAAACTGCCTGTCCGCAAGCAATTCACGCGATGAATGGGACTTGCCCGTTTTCAGAAAGTTAGGTCTGTCAGGATGGTCATGCTGTGCGGAATTCCGCACAATTCTCTTGCCCTGCGTGCGGAAACGCGCACAAGCCAGTGCAAGGAAGGGGCGCAGGCATGGCTGTGCAGGGCAGGCTGGGACGCAGATATCTGTTCGCGATCGGCCTGCTGGCGCTGGGGCTACTGGCGGCGCTTGCCATGCTCGGTCTCGACCGTGCGGTGCGGGTCAACGCTCTGGCTGAAACCCGCGCTGCGGCGACCAGTCAGGCGGCCATCCTTGCTGCCGGGCTGGAGAGCGAACTCAACAAGTTCAGTCTGGTGCCGCGCGTGCTGGCGGTCGATCCCGAAGTCGCCGAATTGCTCGGCGGCCAAAGCAGCGGGAGCGTGGTTCTCAATCGCAGGCTTGCCGCGCTGGCTAGCCAGACCAATGCTGCCGCGATCTATCTTATGGATGCGCGCGGAATGACGCTGGCGTCGAGCAATTGGGACAAGCCCGACAGCTTCATAGGATCGGACTACGGCTTCCGCGAATATTTCAGCGGTGCGCTGAAAAACGGCACGGCGAGCGAATTTGCGCTGGGAACGGTCAGCCGCCGCCCCGGGCTGTACCTTGCCGAGCGGGTCGGTCCGGCGGAGGCTCCCCGCGGCGTTGTGGCCGTCAAGGTCGAGTTCGACAGTCTGGAGGCCAAGTGGCGCGATGCCGAGGACGGGGTGTTCGTCACCGATGCAGGCGGCATCGTGCTGCTCGCCAGCAATCCGGAATGGCGGTTCCAGGCGGCGGCCAGTGACGACGCGAGCGCGGCTCGGCGCGATCCGGAGCGCAATGCGATGCGGTTCGGTGTAGCCGAGCTCAAGCCTTTCGCACTGCCCGGTGGCAATGCGGGCTCGCCAGTGCGGATGATCGAGAAAATCCAGCCGATTGCGCCGACCGGATGGGAGTTGCACCTGCTTGCCGATGCGGCGCCGCGCCTGTCTGTTGCGCTCGCCAACGGGCGGCTGACGGGAGTTGTAGTGCTGGCGTTGCTGGGAGTGGCGGGCGCTGCGGGCTATTTGTGGCGGCGCCAGCGCCAAGCCCGTGCTGCGGCAGATATCGCGGCGCAGACCGCATTGCTGCGAGACCAGTTGCAGCAGGCCAACCGGCTCGCCACGCTGGGCCAGGTCACTGCCGGGTTGGGCCATGAAATCCGCCAGCCGCTTGCTGCGATGCGGGTCTATGCCGAGAACGGCGAGCGCCTGCTGGCCGCTGACCGTCCGGCTGAAGCCGCTGACAATTTCAACAAGATCGCAGGACTTGCCGGGCGGATCGGAGAGATCACCGCGCAGCAGCTCAACTTCAGCCGCCGCTCGGCCGAAGAGCCGCGCGATATCCGGCTGGCGGAGGTGATTGACGGATCGCTGTTGCTGCTGCGCGACCAGATCCGCCACAAGGGCCTGACGCTGGAACGCCCCGCCGCCGACCTCGCCGCGATGACTGTGCGGGCGCGGCACGTCCAGCTGGAACAGGTGTTGATCAACCTCCTGCAGAATGCGGTGCAGGCGGGCGAGCCGGGCGGCACCATCGTGCTGGCGATCACTGCGAATGGGCAGACTGTCAGTCTCAGTGTCACCGATGACGGGCCGGGTGTCCTGCCCGATCTCAGGGACACCCTGTTCCAGCCTTTCGTCACTTCCAAGTCGCACGGAATTGGGCTGGGTCTTGCCATTGCGCGTGACATCATGCGCCGGCTCGGCGGTGATCTGGTCTACGTGAGCACCCCGACCGGCGCGTGCTTTGTCATGGAGATGCCCGCTGCATGAGCACCGCCGGACCGCCTCTTCAGGTTGTACTGGTCGAAGATGACCCGCCCTTGCGCGATGCCACGATGCAGACGCTTGCGCTCGAAGGGGCGGAGGTCGCGGCGTTTCCCGATGCGCGCGCTGCGCTGGCATGGCTTGATGCCGATTACCCCGGCGTGGTGGTGAGCGATGTGCGGATGCCGGGGATCGACGGGATCGCCTTTTTCGCCCGGCTGCGGGAAATCGACCCCGATCTGCCGGTAATCCTCACCACCGGCCACGGCGACATTGCCATGGCGGTGGCCGCGATGAAGAATGGCGCGGCCGATTTCCTGACCAAACCCTACGCCTCGGCCGATCTGATCCGGGCGGTGCGCAGCGCCAGCGAACGCCGCGCGCTGGCTCTGGAAAACCGCCGCCTGCGCGAAGAAGCCGGACGCAGCGTCGGCCTCGCAGTTCCGGGAACCTCGCCTGCGGCCGAGCGGCTGCGTTCAGTGATCGAGGGCGTGGCCCGGTCCGAGATCGATGTGGTGCTGACAGGCCCTGCCGGTACCGGCAAGAGCCATGGCGCTAGGCTGATCCATGACCTCAGCCCGCGCCGAAGCCGGCCTTTCGTCGTGGCCGATGCCGGGGTGCTGGCTCACGAGGATGCCGAATTGCTGCTGTTCGGGCGCGATCCGGGGGCAGGGCAATCAGGGGGAGGCTTGTCGCGCACCGGCCTGATCGAGCGCGCCAATGGCGGGACGCTGTTCCTTGACGAGATTGCGGCGGCGAGCAGCGTGCTGACCGCCCGCCTCGCGTCCCTGATGGAAAAGCGCGAAGTATGGCCGATTGGTGCAGCCCAGGCCCGACGGCTCAATATCCGCATCATCATCGCCCGCCTTGCAGAATATCCGGGCGAGATCGGGCGCGATCCGGTCTGGCACCGGCTGGGCGCAGTGCAGATTGCCTTTCCCCCGCTGGCTGAGCGCCGCGAGGATGTGCCAGAGATATTCCGCCTGTTCGTTGCCCGATTTGCGCGCGAGGCAGGCCTGCCCGCACCGCCGATTGGCGAACAGCAATGGCGGCATGTCCAGTCGCATGACTGGCCGGGCAACCTCCACGAACTGGGCGGCTATGCCCGCGCCTTCGTGCTGGGGGTGTCGGATATGGAGAACCCCGGCGCAGGCTTTACCGGGCAGCGCCCGCTCCAGCAGATCGTCGCCGATTTCGAGCGTACCGTGCTCGAAAACGCGTTGCGGCAGTGCAAGGGCGATATCGCCACTCTGCAAGCCATGCTGCAAACCCCGCGTAAGACAATCTACGACAAGCTGGCGAAATATGATCTCAAGCCATCGCACTTCCGTTAAGCCCGCTGCGAACTGCCCGATTGGGGAAGCCATGAAGCTGACGGCGCCTACCGCGACGAATGGGCAAAGCTTGCATTGGCACACTGTTTCATTCTGATCGTCCCCGACTACAGCCGCGCCGACTTTCCCGGATCGGATAGCTACAACACCGGCTTTTTCACAAACGCCGACGGCAGTCCGCGCCCGCGCAGCCTGCGGTCATTTGCCGCGATCGAGCCAATGTTCGATGCGCCGTTTCGGAACCTGGTCTGGCATGGCCGCTGCCAAGCTTATTGCGGCGCGTGCCGCTGATGCTGCGGGACGCGTGCTTGCCTTTGCGCCGGATTAGGATGACGATCATCCGCGCCCGCTCGGACGGGCCATGATAAAGGAACGTAGCCATGGAACCTGCCAGCGCGCATCCTGACGATCCGCATTATGTCCACCGCACAGGCTGGCTGCGTGCGGCGGTGCTGGGTGCCAATGACGGGATCGTGTCTGTCTCCTCGCTGGTGCTCGGGGTGGCTGCGGCAACGCCCGATCCGCAGGCGATCCTTGTCGCCGGGGTGGCGGGTCTGGTGGCCGGTGCGATGTCGATGGCGGCTGGCGAGTATATCTCGGTGTCTTCCCAGCGGGATTCGGAACAGGCCGATATCCGCCGCGAAAGACAGGCGCTGTCGGATACGCCGGAGCACGAGCAGGAGGAACTGGCAGCAATCTACCGCGCGCGAGGGCTGAGCGCCGAAACCGCGGCAACCGTGGCGCGGGAGCTTTCCGCGCTCGACCCGCTGGCTGCCCACGTGCGCGACGAACTGGGCCTGTCGGATCACCTCGCGGCCCGTCCATTGCAGGCAGCCCTTGCTTCCGGTGCGACCTTCAGCGCCGCAGCCGCGGTGCCGGTGATCGCGACCTATCTTGCGCCCGCTTCGGCGATCATCGCGGTGGTGCTGATCGTGTCGGTTGCCGCGTTGGCGATATTGGGCGCGCTTGGGGCAAGAGCAGGGGCAGCACCGGTCGTACCAGCGGTGCTGCGCGTGGTGGGCTGGGGGATATTCGCAATGGCCATCACCGCCGCGGTCGGGTGGCTGTTCGGGGTGAGTGTCTGATCCCCCCCTTATCTCACCGGCATTTGAGTAAAATGACCTGCCAAGCCAAGCGTGAGGGCCGCCCGCCTGCGCGGCGGACTTCATCGTCGACGCATTGCTGACGGGACGAGGGGACTTCAGCGGCATAACCGCGCAGCATCCGGTCGAGGTCGAGCACATCCTGCAACTCCTGCGGCGTGAGATCGGTGACGGCGCGCCGCCCGTCCCTTAGGGCGGCGAGGTTTTCCCGCGCCTGTGCGAACCGGTCGATGCCAAATGTCTGCGCTTCGGGAGAGGCTGGAGGCGCCGGGGGCGGGGCGGGGCGAACAATCACGGTTTGTGGTTCTGCGCCGGTCGCTTCGCCGAAGGGCGTGCCTGACAAGAGCGCCGCGCACACCGCCGCTAAAAACCCGATCTTCATCGTCAACCTCCCCGGCCCGGCACCGCTCGATGCTGTTTTACAGGCTCTTACCTTAACCGCTCACATCCAGATCCTCGCCTGCCGTTCCCGCGATCAGGTCAACACAACATAGGTGAGGGCGCGATGCGCCGATGCTGTCAGTCAGGGCGCTGTCGAACCCGCCCCACGGCTCTGGCCCGGGGCGCGGTCCTGTCTCGGCAAGGAGAAAGCCTATGAATATCATTCTTATCATCATCATCGGAGGCATCCTCGGCTGGCTCGCCAGCCTCGTGATGCGTACCGATGCGCAGCAGGGCATCCTGCTCAATATCGTCGTCGGCGTTGTCGGCGCGATTCTTGGCGGCTTGCTCATCAGCCCGCTGCTCGGCGATGCGCCGATCACCTCGGGTAGTTTCGACATCGGTTCGCTGATCGTCTCGTTCCTCGGAGCGTTGATACTGCTGGCCATCGTCAACCTGTTCCGTCGTGGTTCAATGCGTTGAAACCGGGAGATACTGACATGAAAAAGCTCATGATTATCGCTGCGCTCGGCGCCGCCACCTTCGGCTTGGCTGCGTGCGGCCAGTCGGCGGAAGATCAACGCGAAGATCAGCTGGAACAGCAGGCCGACAACGTGCGTGACGATGCCGAACAGACTGCCGATGCCATGGAAGACCGTGCCGACACGCTCGACCAGACCGTCGACGGCGTGGATTCGACCGCCGAGCAGAAGCTCGAAAACAAGGCGGATCAGGTGCGCGAGAATGCCGAACAGAAGGCAGACGCGCTCGAACAGCAGGCGGACAACTGATCAACCGCTGATGAACCGGATGCGCACGAGGTTACAACGGCACACCTAGCGCGCGTCTGTGTGCGGGCCTGCGTTTCTGACGCGGGCCCGCACAATTCACAGAAACGAAAAATCCCGGCGGCGCTAGATGGCGGATACTTCAGTGCCGTCGATGATCGCCCGGACTGCCGCGCGGCCGCGATTGATGCGGCTCTTCACCGTCCCGATCTTGCAGTCCGCAACAATCGCCGCTTCTTCGTAGCTCAGCCCTGCTGACGCGATCAGCATCAGCATTTCGCGCTGCCGCGCAGGCAGCTGGCCAATTGCCCCTTCGATATCGGCAATATGCAGCCCGGCTTCCTGTTCCGGCTGCTGCACCAGAATCCGCTCGGCCGCTTCCGGCTCCCAGCTCACCAGCCGGTTGCGCTTGCGCATGGTGGTGTAGAACTGGTTGCGCAGGATCGTGAACAGCCATGGGCGGAATTTGCTGCCCGGCAGGAAGGTGTGGCGCGATGACCAGGCGCGGATCAGGGTTTCCTGCACCAGATCATCCGCCAGATCGCGCTGGCGGCATAATCCGCGCGCAAAGTTGCGCAGCGCCGGAAGCGAGGCGGTCATCTCGTCGCTGAAGCAGGGGAGATCGCGAGTCCCGGGATCGCTTAAAGCTGGCTTGGACATCGCACCTTGTTCCGTTGAAATTGCGCCTTTCCTTGTCGGCCATAATGGCGCTGCGTTCCCTATACCCGGTCAGGATTCGGCCGCGATCGCGGACCTCGCGCCTTAATGCGGGTCACTGGCCTATGTGAGTTCGCCGCGGCGGCGCTGTCCCTACCCCTTTGTCCGCCCCGCTTTCGGGAGCTTTGATATTGGAGAGGATGGAGCATGCGGATTGCACTACTGATTGCCGCGAGTCTGCTCGCCACGGCGTGCAACGAGCGCGCAGCCGATGACGACCGGGACGCCGATGCGGCCGACATGGCACAGAACGATGCTGCGGGCGCTTTTGCCGATCAGCCGCCGACTGCGCTCGGGTTTGCCAAGGCTGTGGCGATGTCGGACATGTACGAGGTTACAGCCGGCAAGATCGCACTCGAAAAAGCTGAATCGGCCGACGTGCGGGAATTTGCGCAGATGATGGTTGCCGATCACACCAAGTCGTCCAAATCGCTCGAAGATGCGATTGGCGAGGCAGGGCAGGACTTTTCCATGCCCGCATCGCTCGACACCGAGCATCAGGCGCAGATCGACATTCTCCAGAGCTTGCAGGGCGCAGCCTTCGATCGCGAATACAAGACGCAGCAAATGGCGGCGCATCGCGAGGCACTGGCCTTGCTCAAGGCCTATGGCGCATCGGGTGACGTTGCCGATCTGCGCCAGTTTGCGCAGAGCACGATCCCGGTGGTGCAGAAGCATCATGACTGGCTGGAAGCCAATTCGCCAGCCGGCGCCGCAACTGACGCCGCGCCTGCCGCACGCTAGGCGGCGGCGGTAACGCCTTCCGCCAGAAACCCGAAACCCCGCGCAGCTGCAATGGCTGCGCGGGGTTTTGATTGTTGCCTTGCAAGGCTTAGCTGGCGGTGCTCGCCGCCTCGACCAGACGCGGCAGCGTCCTGGGGGCCGGGTCGTCGGAAAGCGCTTCCATGAAGCGGTGGGACCACCAGCGCACGTCCTGTTTGACGATGCAATCGAGCATGGCCTTGTGGCGCTCCTGCCGTTCGGCAAGCGGCATGGCGAGTGCGCGGGCTATGCCGTCGGCCATGTCTTCGCTGCTGTGCGGGTTGACGATGACTGCGCTTTCGAGCTGCGCTGCGGCTCCGGCAAAGCACGACAACACCAGCACGCCAGGGTCAGCCGGGTTCTGGGCCGCGACATATTCCTTCGCCACCAGATTCATTCCGTCACGAAGGGGCGTGACCAGCCCGACCCGCGCGGCGCGGTAGATGCCGAACAGCTCGTCTCGCGAATAGCCCTGATTGACATAGCGCAGCGGCACCCAGTCGATCGAGGCGAATTCGCCATTGATGCTGCCCGACAGCGCGTTCAATTCGGCCCGGATCTGCTGGTAACTCGGCACGTCCCCGCGTGAAGGCGGGGCGATCTGCAACAGGAACACCTTCTCGCGCAGTTCCGGATGCCGGGTCAGCAGCAGCTCGTAGGCGGCAAAGCGTTCCTGCAAACCCTTCGAGTAATCGAGCCGGTCGACCCCGACGATCATTTCCCGTCCGACTGCACTGACCGCGAGCCGCGTTTCCGCCTGCTTGGCCGAAAGGCTGTGCATTGCGCTGCAGAAATCGGACGTATCAAGCCCGATCGGGCAAACCAGCAGCCGGGTTTGGCGCGTGCCGAAGCGGACATATTCGCCGTCGATTGCGGCATCGAGATGGGCGGTGACATAGTCGATAAAAGACTGGCGCCATTCGTCCGACTGGAACCCGATCACATCGTAATCGAGCATGCTTTCGACCAGTTCGCGGTGGTCCGGCAGGCTCATCAGCAGGCTTGGCGGAGGCCAGGGAATGTGCAGGAAAAAGCCCATCCGGTTGTTGAAACCGCGGGTGCGCAGTTGTTGGCCGAGCGGCATGAGATGGTAGTCATGTACCCAGACCAGATCGTCCGGCTCGATCAGCGGGGCCAGCGTTTCGGCAATGCGTTCGTTCACCCGCGCATAGCCACCCGCAAAATCGCGTGCGATTTCGGTCAGGTCGAGCCTGTAGTGGAACAATGGCCACAAGGTGCGGTTGGCAAAGCCGTTGTAGTATTCCTCGATATCCTGCGCTTCGAGGTCGATGGTCGCGGTTGCGACGCCATTGGCGCGGCGGAAGGTGATCTGGCCGGTGAATTCGTCGGTCTGTTCTCCCGACCAGCCGAACCAGATGCCGCCGCTTGACCGCAGGGCGGCCGCCAGCGCGACCGCCAGCCCGCCGCGATTGGCGTTTTTTCCTTCGGTCTCGATCTGGACGCGGTTCGATATGGCGATCAGGCGGGGCATCTGTGGCCCTCCGTTGGTGGCGGGGCGCGCGGCGCGCTGCCCTTGCTGGGGTGGTGTGCGCAGCGAGTGGTTCCCGCCGCAGATGTCGCCCGCCCCCCTTCGCCCAAAGGGACGCGGCGAAAAATAGGCTATGTGTTTAATGCGTCAGGCGATGAGTGCGCGGATGCGGCGGAGCACATCATCAGGGTTATCGAGCGCTTCGTCGCCCCGGGCAGCGATGCGCGGCCCCACAGTAATCCCTCGCCCGCCAAATGCGCGGGCCGCGTGCATCGCGGGTACGTCGGTCAGGTCATCGCCGAAATAGACGGGATGGCTTCCGGCAAAGGGTGCGCGCTGCATGATGGTGCGGACCGCGTCGCCCTTGTCCGCGCCGGGCAGTCGCAGTTCGAACACCATGTCACCCGGCTGGACGATCAGATCGTGCTCGTCCGCGCATGCCTCGGCCCATTCCTGCAACCTTTCGCGCAGGCGCGGTGCCAGACGGTAATGCAGCCCGAGGCCGAAGCTTTTCAATTCGATCACGACACCGTTCGCCGCTCCGAAGCGGGCCTCGGTCTCGCGTGTCAGGCGGGCAAAGATGCTGGCGGGCGGGGGCGCCTGCAGCCTGCCGTCATGACGCAGTTCAAGCCCGTGGCTGGCGGCAACGGTCACAGGCCACAGGCCTTTGCCCCACAGCGCATCAAGCTGTTCTAGCGACCGGCCGCTGATTACCGCGACGCGCCCCTCCAGCCGTTCCAGCGCATTGGCCATCAGCCGTTGCAGATCGTCGCTGACGTGTACTGCATCCGGTGTCTGGCCGATCGGGACAAGTGTGCCGTCGAAGTCGAGCAACAGGGCGGTTTTGCGGGCCGGGCTCATCGCGCGCCCTCGACTTCGCTCTCGGGTTCGCAGTCAGCGCGGATGCCCGCGAGTGCTGCTCCGGCGCTGAGACCATGGACCAGCGCGGACAGGCCAATCGTCACCAGCACGGTGAGCCACAGATCGGCAAGCGCAGGCACTTGCGCCGTGCCGGCCGCAAAGGCGAGGTAGTAAAGGCTGCCGATCCCGCGCACGCCGAAAGCGGCCGTGACGAACCTTTCCCGGCGCGGAAGGCCTGCTCCGGCAAGCGTTACCCAGCCGCTGAGCGGGCGAACGACGAACACGAGGCTTGCGGCGATGGCGACATGCTCCCAGCGGACCCAGCTGGCGTAGGTGCCGAGCGCCGCTCCGGTCATCAGCAACAGCACCGCTGTCAGCGCGTGTTCGATAGCCAGATTGAACACGTGCAGGTTGCTGTGGAAGCTGTGCTGTGCCTCGACGCGGCGGAAGGCCAGCCCGCCGACAAAGCAGGCGATGAAGCCATATGCATGGATGTATTCGGCCAGCCCGTAACACAGCAGGACACCGGCCAGCGCCAGCACGCCCGATCCCGTATCGGCCAGCACATTGGGGGAAGGCCAGCGGAACACCACCTGGCCCAGCATCCAGCCCGCAAGTGCGCCAACCGCAGCCCCGGCAATGATGCAATAGGCCACATCGAAGGCGAACCAGTGGAGCAGATCGCCTCCTGTCAGGCCGGCGGCGACGGCCAGCGCAAGATAGACGAAGGGGAAGGCAAGCCCGTCATTGAGGCCAGCCTCGGTCGTGAGCGCGAAGCGGACCGGATGTTCCCCGCCTTCGGTCGGCGGGCCTACCTGCACATCGCCCGCCAGCACCGGATCGGTCGGCGCAAGCACCGCGCCGAGCAGAAGCGCACTCGCCAGAGGCCATCCTGCCGCCAGCCCCGCCATGACCATCGCACCGATCGTAAGGGGCATCGCGATCACCAGCAGCGGCCATGTTGCCCGCCAGCGCGCAAACGGGCTGACCGCATCGAGCCGCATTCCGGTGGCAAACAGCGCGACGATCACTGTCAGTTCGCTCAGGATCTCCCACCATTCGGGATCGGCAATCGGACTGAACAGCGGCGGGGCGTCGTCGATCATCAGCGCGCAGGCCAGCCCCGCCGCGATCAGTAGCGCCGAGGCAGCGGGCTCCCGGCCCGAAATGAAGCGTGGCAGCCAATATGCGCCGACAATGGCCAGCCCCGCAAACAGCAGGAATTCGTGATAATTCATCGCGTCCAGCCGTTGGCGCGCTGGCCCGGGGGCAACACTAACCCCGGATAGGAACGCAGGAAAATGCGGTCCTCTGGCGTGGCTCTAGGGTAACTGCGACGACCCCAATGCCCCCGTTACTGGAGAAAACCCCATGTCATTTCTGGATCGTATCGCCGCTGCCCTGGCACCGGCAGCCACCGACGAGCAGCGCATCGAAGCCCGCGAAAAGCTTGAGCAATTGTCACGCGGAGAGCCGTTTGCCGAGGAGATCCTCGCCCATCACCGTGCCATCGAAGGGTTGTTTGCCGATGCCCGTCAGAACAGCGGCCCGGCGGCGCAGGCCATCGTTCAGGAGCTTGCCGTTCTGCTCAATGCCCATGCCATGGCAGAAGAGGCGGTCATCTACCCCGAAGTTTCGCAAAACAGTGGCAAGGCCCATGCCGGCATGGCCTACGAGGAGCACGCGATGACCAAGGTGCAACTTGCCGCTCTGCAGCAATTGCAGCCCGGCTCGCAGGAATGGCACGAGAAGCTCGACCATATCGAAAGCGCGGTGCAGCAGCATGTCTATCAGGAAGAAAGCAGCTGGCTGCCGGATGTGATCCGCTATGCTCCGGTTGACGCGCGCCAGCGCATGAGCGCCGAGTTCGCCGAGTATTTCGGGCGCGTCGACCTCGCCTGATCCGTTTCCTGACCGGCGCGGTTTTTGCGACCCGCTGCGCCGGTATCAGGGTGACGTCCGCAAGATTTGCGTCCGACCTGCAAGGCTGAGCTTCACCAGCCCCGGGGCAAGGCGCAATCTTGCGGGCGTTTCCGTGTGTGCGGTGTGCGGTCATCGCTGCGGGTGGGCCATACCAAAAAACCCCGCCCATCGCTGGGCGGGGAGTTGTTGGGGTCATGACCGGACCGAATGGAAACCTAAGAGACACCCGGTCATCCGCAGGTCAGGAGGATCGGGAACCCCCTGACGATTCGCACTCTGCCTGCCCCGCGTCCGGCACGCTTTAACTTGGATTGTATCTGCAGAAATTGTCCGCCTGATCCTGCCCTTGCCGCCGCCCCGGATAGAAATACGCCCCGAACCGCGAACGGCCGGGGCGCAAAAGGGGGCGGCGACGGACGGGAGCGGTGTCCGCCGCCGCGTCGTTCAGCTCGTGGAAGACAGTCCCGATTTTCCGGTGGCCTGCCCACCCGAGCTGCCCGAACCGGTGCGGCCTTCGCTTTCGCGCTGCTTGCGCCAGTCGTCGAACTTCGTGTCGAACTCGTTCTGCTGGCTCTGGCGGAACTCGTTATAGTCGTTGTCGAACTGTTCCATCTGGCGTTGGCGCCACTGGCTGTAGCTGTGATCGTGATGATGACCCTGCTGGCTCTGTTCGTGCTGGCCGAAGCGGCCCTGATGGTCCTGCTGGCTATTGTCCCAGCTGCGTCCACCCTGACTGCCGCTGCTGCGGTTCTCGCTGGCGTGCATCTGGCTCTCCCGGCCTTCGTTGCGGCCTTGGCTCTCGCGGTTCTGATTGCGCTCGTCTGCCATGTCTCATTCCTTTCAGGTTGAGGACTGCTGCAGTCCGGTTGCCCGTCATGCTTGTGTCCCGAAAGCAACCTGACACCCCCCGGCCACCGACCCCTTATCCTGCATTACCCACGCCGGACGCCCCATCGCCGCGCCGCGCCATTCCGTCGCGCTGGGCCGCAGGACATTATAGGGCGCGTCTACCCCCGTGGCGCTAACCCCCTCGGACACCGGAAGGATTCTCTTGCCGCCAAACCGCCAGCTTTCCGGTGGCTCGATTGCGAATTAATTGCATGAGATGCCATCCTCGAGCCGTTTGCCCGATAGTGTGCCGCTTATTCGGGACGAGCCGACCGCCAATCGACCATCGGCATAACTTTTGATTGAGAGAACCGACCGCCAATCGTTGAAATTGCAACAGACGCAACACCTCTCAAGGAGCAAGCAAGTGTCCAACGCCTTTTTGCAACGACTAATGCATGCTGCCGAACTGGGCGATCAGGAGATCGAGGCAGTCGAGGAGCTTTGCCGGCAACCCAAGGATATCGCCGCGAAGAAGTATCTGTCGCGCGACGGAGACGAAATGGTCTCCTTCCCCGTTGTCCTCAGTGGCTGGGCGGCGCGTTACCAGATCCTGCGTAACGGCGCGCGGCAGATTACCCGTCTGCTGCTGCCCGGTGACGCATTCTATTTCGATTCGTCGCCCAATGGCATCGCGATCGAGGAAGTCATTACGCTCAGTCCCTGCCGGATCGTCAACATCCTGCACAGCGACATGCGGCGCGTGATCGAACGCTTCCCGGCTGTTGGCGAGGCACTGCGCAATTATGGCTGCATGGAAAATGCCGTGCTGTCGTCCTGGGTGGTCAATGTCGGCAGGCGCGATGCGCTGGAACGGATGGCGCATCTGATCTGCGAGGCGCATTATCGTCTGTCGCTGATCAATCCCAATCAGGGCGAACAGATCGCTTTCCCGCTGACGCAGGACGATCTGGCCGACGTGCTTGGACTGACACCGGTGCATATCAACCGCAAACTCCAGCAGTTGCGGCAGGAAGAACTCATCACGCTGCGATCAAAGCAGCTGACGATTCTTGATCTCAGGACGTTGCAGCAGGTCGCAGGGTTCGACAGCGCCTACCTTGCGCCGCGCACCCAGGAAACGAAGCAGCGCGATACGCCGAGCGCGGTCGCAGCCTGAACGGGCGGGGCCAGCCTCAACTCTGGCGCTTCCCGCTGGCAAGGCTCGCCAATGTCCCGACGACCCGCCCGACATCGGCAGGCTTGCTGAGGCACGGGCTGTCCGACAGGTCGTCGGGCAGCATCGCCGCATCGTAACCGGTCAGAAAAGCAAAGGGGATCGCCCGCGCACGCAGATCCCGCGCGAAATCGAGCGACAGGTTGCGGCCCAGGTTGATGTCGATCAGCGCGACATCGATCCGGCCATCAGCCAGCAGTTCGGTCAGATCAGGCACCGTGGCCGACACGTCGATTACCTTGGCGCCCGCCTGTTCAAACACCTGCTTCCAGTCCTGCGCCTGGTAATAGTCATCCTCCAGGATGATGATGCGATAGCCGGAGAGCCTTCTGTCGGTCATGGCCATGCCAACTCCTCAGGATCGCGTCTCGAGGATGCTGCCGGCATCCGATAGCGGAAATTCAAGCTGGGCGAGCAGGCCCGTGTCGTGAAGGTTGAAGCGCCCCTTGCCCTCCAGTTCATAAGGCACCCGTTCTTCGATCAGCCGCCGCCCGAACCCCTTGCGGGTCTGCTTGGTTTTGCGCGGGGGAGCGGTTTCCTGCCAGCGCAGGCTCACCCAGCACTTGCCGTCGATCTGGCTGGTCGTCCAGCCGATCCGTATGTAGCCGGTGTCGCCCAATGCGCCATATTTGATCGAGTTGGTCGCCAATTCGTGGATCGCCAGCGTCACGATCTCGGCGGCGTGCGGCGAGAGGGCGACCTCGGGGCCGTCGACGTGGTACTGATGGGGCTGGGCGGCGTGCACCAGCAGTTCCTCGCTCACCAGTTCGGCCAGATCGACGCTGCGACCGGGCGAGCGGGTGAGGGTGCTTTGCGTACGCCCCATCGCTTGCAGGCGACCGATCAGGTGATCGACATAATCGTCCACGTTCCGATGGCTGGGGGCCGATAGCCGCGCGACCGATCGCACCATGCCGATCAGATTGCGCACCCGGTGCTGCAGCTCGGCGACCAGCAGCTTCTGCCACTCTTCCTCGCGCCGTCGCTGGGTCGTGTCGACCATCGCACCCAGCATCCGCACCGGCAGACCCTTTTCATCATACAGAAACCGCCCCCGCGCCGAAAGCCAGCGCACCTCGCCGCCAGGATGATTGACGCGGTATTCGTTGATGTATTCCTCGCCGCTGGCCATGGCCGCAGCCACCTTTTCTTCAGCCAATGCCCGGTCATCCGGATGAACGCGGTCGGCCCATATTTCAAAGGTAGGCACGATCTCGCCCGGCTCGTAGCCTTCCATGCGGAAATGCTCGTCCGACCAGATCAGCTGGCCGGTTTCGACGTTCCAGTCCCACAGGCCGACCTTGCCGATCTCGCTGGCGACCCGCAGCATCTGCGCGCCGTGGGCCAGTTGCTGTTCTGTATGGCGACGCTGGGTGATGTCGGTCGCCATGCCGAACCATTCGGTGATCGCGCCAGCCTCGTCCAGCACCGGCACCGCGCGTGAAGCAAGCCAGCCGATCACCCCGTCAGGCGTGCGCACGCGGTGTTCGATTTCCAGCGGCTCGCGGTTCTGGATCGCCTTGTCGAGCGCCTGCCGCACGGCATCCCGATCATCTTCGAGCACAAGGTGATCGATCCAGTTGCTCGCCGCGCCGAGTGCGCCCTGCAAGCGCTTGCCACCCACCTGCTGCATCAGCGTGCCTTCAGGGTTCATCCTGAAAATCAGATCCGAGGTTGCCTCAATCAGCGAATGGAGACGGTTTTCGCTGTGCCGCAGCGCCAGTTCCATGCACTTTCTCTCGCCCACATCCTCGAACAGGATGCCGACCAGATAGGGGGCCTCGTCACCGATCGGGAAGGCGAAGACATCGAACCAGCGGCCCATCACGGCGGATTCGCTTTCGAACCGCTGGGCGACGCCGGAGCGGGCGATCCGGCCATAGGTTTCGGGCCACTGGTCCTCGATCCCGGGTTCAAGAGCGCGCATGGTCTTGCCGACCGGGTCTTTGAGGCCGGTGTGTCCGACAAATGCGTTGTTCGCTTCGAGGAAAAGATAGTCGGTCGCACGCCCTTCGGCGTCGAACACCACTTCGATAATGCAGAAGCCTTCGTCGATCGCATCGAACAACAGCTTGTAACGGGCATCGGCCTCGCGCCGCCGGGCGCGGGCGACATGTTCGGCGGAAATGTCGCGGATGCGCGCGAGCAGGGCGTTCTGGCCCTCGCCATACCGGAGCGGGGAGAGGCTGATTTCGTAGACGTAAGGTTTGAGTGAATGTTCGTGGATCAGGGCTGCGGGTGCGCCATCGGCCAGCACGCGGTCGAACGCGTCCGACCAATGCGCGGCGACGTCGGGAAACCGTTTGCCAAGGCTCTGGCCGATCAGATTTTCGACACCCAGCAGCCTGCATAGCGCCGCATTGCTGGCAAGATAGCGCCAGTCGCGGGGGGCATCGCCGGAGGCTTCGACCGGTTCAAGAATGCAGGCAGCATCGGGCAGGGCTGCGAACGCGGCATCGAGCAGGCTATTGCCAAGGTCGTGTGAGAAATCCGCCATCAGTTAATTGCTCAAGCCCCGAGCATAGGCTCACGACGCGGTGACATGGCTAACATAGATTTGGTTTTTGGCGAAGGTGGCGTGCGTCTAATGCAGGATAGAGACGGGCAAGTCCGCGCCGCCGACAAGGTCAGCCTGCAGTGCGGCCAAACAGCCGCCCAACCAAGGAACCGACCCATGCGCAAGATCCTCGGCCTAATCGCAATCGGCGCTGCCGCCTATGGCCTGTCGCGTCGCGGCTCTGACACGCAGCGCAATGGGCGCGCCGCCTTTGCCGACGATCAGGCACACGAAGGCGAAAGTCCTGTCCGCGATGCCGGACCGGATGCAATGCGCGATCCGCCGCAGCGCGGATGGTCGGATGTGGACGAAGCCAGCGACCAAAGCTTCCCGGCAAGCGATCCTCCGGCCACTTACTGAAGTGTTTGCTCGAAGGGATCAGCAGATCGGAACTAAAGGGCGGCCAATCGCATAGCCGGTGGCCGATAGTCTAATCTGAGTTAGAGATTCTTGGTGCGTCTTCGCGTTCAGGCTGATCGGTTACGACAGCCTGGCAGACAACCGAGAGTGACGATCATGCCAACTTTGACCGCTGCGGGGATCGAGCCCCTTTTCCGTCTGCTCAGCCGCTATATGCCGCTAGACGAAGATGATCGTGAAGCGCTTTTTGCGCTGGAGACGGGCCCGCTTTGCACCCGCGACGCACGCGCCGATATTGCGCGTGAGGGCGAGAACCCCACTGTAATCCGCCTGCTGGTTTCGGGGTGGGCCTGCCGTTACAAGGATCTGCCCGATGGTCGCCGCCAGATCGTCGGCTTTTTCCTGCCGGGCGATTTCTGCGATCTCAACATCTACATCCTGAGCGAACTGGACCATTCGATCGGCGCGCTGACACAGGTGCGCTATTATGAGATTCAGCCGCAGCAATTTCAGGAGGTCATCGACCAGCGCCCGCATCTGATCCGTGCGCTGCTGTGGCACGAAATGGTGTCGGCCGGAATCCAGCGCGAATGGCTGCTGTCGATCGGTCAGCGTTCGCCGCTTGAGCGGCTTTCGCACCTGTTCGTTGAGCTCTACTATCGCCTGCGCGCAGTGGGTCTGGCGACGGGGCTGAGCTTCGAGCTGCCGATCACCCAGAACCACCTTGCCGAAGCCAACGGGCTGAGCGTTGTCCATCTCAACCGCACCTTGCAGGAAATGCGGCGCGAGGAGTTGATCGAATTGTCCGACCGGCAGTTGCGGATCATCGATATCGACCGTCTGAAACGCATAGCGATGTTCAACAGCAATTATCTGCATTTCAACCGGCAGTAGGCCCGCGGCCCGGCCGTGCGCATCGCGTCACGCTAACATAGGCATGTGCCGCGCCGTCCGGAACGCGGGACACCTTGGAACAGGGATCGAGCACGAATCGATCCACCTTCCAAGGAGAGAACCCATGTCCCAGACCCGTGATGCCCTGCAGATGCTCGCCGATGATCACCGGACGGTCGAAGACCTGTTCGAAAAGTTTGAAAGCGCGCGCGGTCCTTCGGCACAGGCCAAGATCGTCCGCCAGATCTGCGAGGAACTGACCATTCACGCGATGGTGGAGGAGCAGGTATTCTACCCTGCGATCCGTGACACGGTCGATCTCAGCATGATGGACGAAGCGCAGGTCGAACACGACAGCGCCAAGGGGCTGATCATCTCGCTACAGCAGTCCGAACCTGATGATCCGTTTTACGAAGCCAAGGTGACGGTACTGAAGGAGCAGATCGAACACCACGTCTATGAAGAAGAACGTCAGCGCGGCAGCATTTTTGCGCAGGTGCGCAAGGCGGATTTCGATCTGGAGGCACTGGGCGCAGAAATGGCTGCGCTCAAGCAGCAGCTCAAGGAGCAGGCCAAAGCGGGCGGCCTGCCGCGCCCGGAAGGGGTTGCGATCCAAGGCTGATAGATCAGTTGAGAGCGCCCGATGGAGAGCGGGCGCTCTCAGCAATCGTCGGTCGAAATGGTAATTGCCAGAGCGATATCGTGGCCACCGCCCATCGCCAGCATCAGCAGCGTCCCGTCCTGACGGGTATGCACCTGACTTGTCTCGCGCGCCCCGGTGACGGTGTCGATCTGGCTGACATTATAGCATCCCGGCGAAAGACCGTGGAGTTCGATCCGGTTGGCTTTCCCGCAATGCGTCTCGCTTGCCATCAGGCAGATGATCGCCTGCTCCCGGTCGCCGCAGCCGGACGCAAGACCGCTGAAGTCATGCACCACCAGTCGCTCGCCCAGAGGCTGGCGCCGGAAACGGCGCCAGTCGAGCAGCGGGAGAAATCCGGCGAGCACGGCCTGTGCGCGGTGCATCGCGGGAAGAAGAATATGGGGGTGGCGATAAGGCCAGCGCATCCCTCCGCCAGCGCCCCCGCTTGCCAGATGCGCCCATTGGGTGCGGCGGAAACACTCCGTGTCGAATTCGTCCGGTAAAGTTATGTGGCGATCCTTGAAGCCGTGGATTGGCCCATGTTCGGTATCGAGCAGCGGACGGCCGGGCGGGCATTGCGCCGCTGCTGCGCCCATAAGTCGCAAAGTCGCCTCGGCCGGATCGAGGCTGCGGCGCGGCGCGTCGATCGTCCCTTTTTCGTAGAGATGCACGCTGGCGAAATCGAGCGCCGGGTGGCGGTAGATGATCTCGCCAAGGGCAGGGCGCTTCAGCAGATTGGGGAGGTAGACCGAAACTGTCTGCAAATGCGACCGTCCGTGAAGTCGCTGTTCCTCCTCACGCAAAGCGGTGGAGACCTCGGTGACGAAATCATGCGTCGCGGTCATGTCGCCGCCGGCATAAAAGCTGTCGATCTCGTTCCACAGATCCCAGGCAAAGACGGCGGGGCTATGGCCCCAGCGCCGGGTGGCAAACTGCAGGCGGTTGATGATGGCGGCGCGGGTGGCTGCGCAAGTGAACATCGTTTCGGGCGAGTGCGCCGGACCGCCCATGTGGCGCGAATAGGGGTGGGTCTTCCAGCGCCGCGCCATGAAGAAGGTGTCGAACGGGGTCAGCAGAAAGCGGATCTCGTGCCGCTCACCCAAGGCGATGAGATCATCCCACAGCTGCACCATCGCCGGACTGAACGCGCTGCAGCGATGCTCTAGGTGGCGGTGGCGCACCTGATTATAATCGAGCATCAGCCTGACGCAGGTAATCGCGCTGGCCGCAAGATCGGCAAAGTGGCGCTCGGCCACCGCCGGATCTCGGCGGCGGTAAAGCCCCTCAAGGTGCGGCCAGGTGATCGCGTCATTATAGCCGACCGGCGTCCATGCCACGCCTGCTTCGGTCTCGAAGTAAGGCGCGCCCGCTGCGCAGCGGATTCACGTTTCTGCGGGCCGGGGCGGTGCCACCCGGCGGACGGCGTTCTGCTCCAGCGATGCGGCATCCTTCATTCCGCTGCCACCGCGTCCGTTTCCGCCATCGTCTCGGCCCGCCACCGCGCATCAAGCCTGCGCCATGTTGCCAGCGCCTGCCCGACAATCTGGTCCATGTTGTAATAGCGATAGGTCGCAAGCCTTCCTACGAAAGTCACATCCCCGCATTGCCGCGCCAATGCGTCGTAACGCTTGAACATCGCCTGCGCCTCCGCATTGGGAATGGGGTAATAGGGATCGCCTTCATCCGCCGGATATTCGCGCGTGATGCTGGTGACAGGCGCATGCTGGCCGGTGAGGTGCTTGTATTCGGTGATCCGGGTATAAGGCACGTTGTAATCGGGGTAGTTGACCACGCCGACAGGCAATGCCTGTTCGGTATCCAAGGTTTCATGCTCGAAGCGGAGCGAGCGATAGGGCAACTTGCCGAGGCGGTGATCGAAGTATTCATCGATCGGGCCGGTCCAAACCATATGATCCCAGCTGATGTCATCGGGCAGTTCGTCATAGGTCTGGCTGGTCATCACCGTGATCCGCGGATCATCCAGCAGCTTTTCGAACATCGCGGTGTAGCCATAGGCCGGCATGCACTGATAGCTGTCGGTGAAGTAGCGATCATCTGTGTTGGTGCGGGCAGGGACGCGGGCAGCAACGCTCTTGTCGAGCGCGCTTGGATCGACGCCCCACTGCTTGCGGGTATAGCCTTCGAAAAACTTGGCATAGAGATCCTCGCCCACCTGCGCGACGACGGTGTCACGCGAACTGCGGATCTCCGGCACATCGACTGCGACCGATTTGAGGTACGCGTCCGCCTCTTCCTCGGTGGCGAGGTCAAGTCCGTAGAGCTGGTTCAGCGTCGTGCGGTTGATCGGCATCGGCACCAGCAGGCCATCGACTGCGGCCAGAACGCGGTGTTCGTACGGTCGCCAGCGGGTGAAGCACGACAGGTAATCCAGAAGGTCGCGGCTGTTGGTGTGAAAGATATGCGGGCCGTATTTGTGGACCAGAATGCCCGCTTTGTCGCGGCGGTCATAGGCGTTGCCGGCGATATGATCGCGCTTGTCGATCACCAGCACCGACCGACCTGATCCTGCCGCGATCCGCTCGGCCATGACGGCTCCGGCGAATCCGGCGCCGACCACCAGCACATCGTAATGGCGCGACGGGACGGCGGCGTTGATGTCGGCGATCTGGCGCGTGACGAGGCCGTTCTGGATCTGGCGCTCGATCCGGGCGACAATCCCGTCCCAGCTTTTGTCGGAAAGGCAATCGCGCGCTTCGGCGCTCCAGCTTGCGCGGGTCGCTTCCGGCGCGGCAAGCAGTGCCTCAGCGGCAGCGATCAAGCCCGCGGCATCCTCGGCGATGCGGATACTGTCCAGCGTGCCATAGCCGGTCAAGACATCGCGCACCGGAGTCGAGATGACCGGCAGGCCGCTTGCCATGTATTCCGGGGTCTTGGTCGGACTGATGAATTGGGTCGAGGCGTTCAGTGCAAACGGCATCAGCGCCACGTCCCATCCGGCGGCATAGGCGGGCAGATCGGCATAATCCTTGCCGCCCAGCCAGTGGATATTGGCAGCGCGCGGAAGATCGGTTTCGCTGATCTTCACGACCGGGCCGACCATAATGAAAGCCCAGTCCGGCCGCGCCTGCGCAGCGTCAGCCAGCAGGGCGAGGTCCATGCGCTCGTCAATCACACCGTAATAGCCCAGTCGCGGGCGCGGCAGGGCTGCCTGATCGGCAGGACCGGGCTGACCATCTGCTCCGCGTGCGAAGTGGGCCACATCGACGCCCGACGGCACGCAATGGACATTGTGGTGCCGCCCGCGCCGTGCTTCGTACAGGCTGCGACCGCCGCACAGGACGATATCGGCCCGCGTCAGCAAGGCCTGTTCGTGCTGAGCCAGATCGTCTGGAGCGAAAGCGAAATTGGCCAGCTCGTCCATGCAGTCATAGACGACCAGATCGGGCCGGGTGCTTGCCGTAAAGCCGCGCATCATCGGCGTGTAGTACCAGAACACCAGCGGGCAGGCATGGCGGGTCAACTCGTTATGCAGTAACGCCTTGAGCGCCTCTTCGGTTTCCGCTGCATCCAGTCCTGCCGGCAAGATCGGCACGATCCGCGTCAGCCCATCGGCCGGACGCGTCCGTTCCAGCAGCGGCCGGGCGCAGTCGGCATCGACGCGCGGCTCTTCCCAATAGACGACATCAAAGCTGCCCAGCAGCCGGGTCATGATGTGCTGCGGGCGCTGGAACACCAGATTCCAGCGCAGGTGCGAAAAGCAGAACAACGCTGGGCGCTGTGAACGTTCGGACGAATGGGCGGGCTGCGAGGAGCGATGCATGGGCGGGTCTTCCGGATCGGGGGGGTGCCACCTGCCGCGGAGGCGGAAAGCAGCATCGCAAGAAAGCGATACCTTTCCTTAGCGCCATCCGCGCTGCTCCAGTCTTACATAGGTGAAACTCACTCTTTGCCCTGAAATTCCAGCGTGTTTGGAACCCATGTTATAGGGCCGACAGCATTGTGCTCCCAGTGTTGTGCAAGACTGATTCAATTCAGCAAGTCAGACACTGAGTGCAGCTTATGCCTTCTTCTCTTGTAACGACTATTTTGCCGTTCTGGATACTCGGTGTGCCGTTGATTGTAGCGATCATTAGCCTGCTCCGGCTTCCGCGTCATCGCGATATCGTTCCCCCGGATCGCCGCAACATCACCACACAGGTGGACGTCTGATCCCCGGCCGGTGCGGCCGCAAAAACCGGAGTTCCAACCATGTTCAGCCACAACAAGCGCCTGCAATACACCGTCCGCGTCTCCGAACCGAACCCCGGGCTTGCGTCCCTGCTGCTCGAACAATTCGGCGGCCCTGATGGCGAGTTGGCCGCGGCCATGCGTTACTTCACGCAAGGGTTGGCCGAAGACGACCCGGGCCGCAAAGACCTGTTGCTCGACATCGCGACAGAGGAACTCAGTCACCTCGAAGTGATCGGCTCGATCGTCGCGATGCTGAACAAGGGCGCCAAGGGCGAGTTGGCCGAAGCGGCGCTGGAAGAGGCGGAGATGTACCGCTCGCTCACGGCGGGCGGCAACAGCCACACTCAGGCGATCCTGTATGGCGGCGGTCCATCGCTCACCAATTCCTCGGGCGTGCCGTGGACCGCAGCCTATATCGATTCCCGCGGCGATCCGACTTGCGATCTGCGGTCGAACATCGCAGCGGAATCGCGCGCCAAGATTGTCTATGAACGCCTGATCGCGGTGACCGACGATCCGGGCATCAAGGACGCCTTGGGATTCCTTATGACCCGCGAGATCGCGCACCAGAAAAGCTTCGAAAAAGCGCTCTACAGCATTGCCGACAACTTCCCGCCTGGAAGGCTGGCGGGAATGGCGCCCTACGACAAGCTGTACATCAATGCCTCGACCGGGCCGGGCGATACCGAAGGGTCGTGGAACAGCGGCCCCGAATGGGAGCGGCTGGATGATGCAGAGGCGCTCAAACCCGTGGATGGCGGGGAAGGGACGGCAAAGGTCGATCTGCCGCCCGACCAGATGAAGCATGTCGAGGCTATGGCGCAGCGTACAGCATCAGACCCGGCCCGTGATCCACTGACCGGGGCCGAACGCGGCAGTGCGGCGAACGAATGACGCCAGGCGCAAATGCCTGACGCCGCCGTCATCGGTATGACTGCGAGCCTGCTGGCCGGCGCCATGACCGGCGTCGGCGGCGGGCTCGTCATGATGTTCCTTGACCTCTCGCTGGGATGATCCGCGCATTTTTTCGTTTCGCATAACCGATCAGGAGTTTCCGCCATGACCAAGACCATCCCCAAGCTGGAAGAAGGCCAGTTGCCGGGCGAGGAAGCCAGGCTCGACCCCAAGCCCGAATGGGGGCCGCGCTACCCCGGAAGCGGGCGGCTCAAGGGCAAGGTCGCAATCGTCACCGGCGGGGATTCGGGCATCGGCCGCGCCGTCGCAGCGCTGTTTGCGCGAGAAGGCGCCAATATCGTGATTGCCTATCTCGAAGAGGATGACGACGCGCTCGCCACCGCCGCGATCGTCGAAGACGAAGGCGCCCGCGCCGTCACGCTGGCGGGCGATCTCGGCGACAAGGATCACTGCCGCGAGATTATCGATCTGGCGCTGCGCAAGTTCGGACGGATCGACATTCTGGTGAACAACGCGGGCGAACAGCACCCTGACAAGGACGTGACGCAAATCTCGCCCAAGCAGTTGAAGCGCACCTTCCAGACCAATGTCTATGGCATGTTCTATATGGTGCAGGCCGCCATGCCCTACCTTCAGGAAGGCGCGGCGATCATCAATTGCACTTCGGTGACGATGTATCAGGGCGCAGAAGAACTGCTCGACTATTCGGCCACCAAGGGAGCGATGACCGCCTTCACCCGCAGCCTGTCGCAGAACCTAGCCGAACAGGGTATCCGCGTGAACGGGGTCGCGCCCGGCCCGATCTGGACGCCCCTCAACCCCTGTGGCGGTGCCAGCGAGGACAAGATGGAGCACTTCGGCGAGTCCACCCCGATGGGCCGCCCCGGCCAGCCGAACGAGGTCGCGCCCGCGTTCCTGTTTCTCGCTTGCGAGGATTCCAGTTACATGACCGGACAGGTGCTGCACCCCAATGGCGGCATCATCGTCGGCAGCTGACGCGGTGGTATTCCAAGAACTGGCTGCGGTACTGCCTGACGAGGCAGGGCTGATCGATCTCGTCCGCACGCTGGGTGTGGCGCTGGCGCTGGTGATCGCTGCCTTGGCGGCGCATCTGGCGCTCGCCGTGATCGTCCGGCGCATTGCCCGGCACACCTTCATCGGCGAGGACGCGCTGCTGATTGGCCGCCTGCTTCGCCCGGCGCGCTGGATACTGGTCGCGCTGGCGCTGTTGCTGCTCGACAATTTCGCGGTGCCGAACCCTGAGGCCGCTGGCCGTATCATCGATGCGGTGCACATGATGACGCCGCTGCTATGGGGCTGGCTGGTGATTGCGCTGATCCAGGTGGGCAAGCGCTATATCGATGCGCATTCGGACATTGCGGCAGAAGATAACCTCGCTGCCCGCCGCCGCCGCACCCGCGCCGATATCCTGGCCCGGATCGCGGTCATCATCGTCATTCTGGTGAGCGCCGGGCTGATGCTGCTCAACATCCCGGCGGTGCGCGAGATCGGTGTGGCGCTGGTCGCTTCGGCGGGGATCGCGGGCCTCGCCTTTGGTGTTGCCGCCCAACCCTTGCTCAAGAATCTGGTCGGCGGGTTCCAGCTCGCCTTTACCGAGCCGGTGCGGATCGACGATGTGGTGGTCTATCGCGGGGAATGGGGCCGGGTCGAGCGCATCACTCTGACCTATGTCGTACTGCGCATCTGGGATGACCGGCGGCTGGTGATCCCAGTTTCCAAACTGGTCGAGGAGCCGATCGAGAACTGGACACGCCAGACCAGCCAATTGCTTGGCACGGTGTTCGTCCATGTCGATCATGCTGCGGATATCGAAGCCCTGCGCGATGTGGCCGTTGCCGCTGTGCGCGGTCACCGGCTGTGGGACGGGCGCGTGGCGCTGTTGCAGGTGACGGATATGACGGCCGAAACGCTGGAACTGCGGGTGTTGATGAGCGGGCGCAACGGATCGGAATTGTTCGATCTGCGCTGCGATGTGCGCGAGGCGGTCGTGCGGGCGCTGGCGGCGGAGATGCCCGCCTCGCTCAGCCGCAGCCGGGTGATGCTGGAGGAGATGGAGACGCCATGACGATCGACTGGATCACGCTTGTCGGCACGGTGGGCGCCTGTGCCTCGGTTGCAAGTTTTACCCCGCAGGCGTGGAAGATTATCCGCGAACGATCAACCAGGGGTCTCTCGCTCGCCATGTTTGCTCTGACAAGTCTGGCGTTTGCGGCGTGGACGACCTTCGGCATCCTGCAAAGCGAGTGGACGCTGATCATCCCCAATGCGATCTGTCTGGTGTTTGCGCTGTTCATTCTGGGCATGATCGCCTTGCCCCAGCGCGAAACCGAGGCCGTCGCCGAAGCGCTCGACCCCGAAGAATGACAGCCCCGCCGGTCGGGGCGGGGCTGCCAGTTCGCTATCAGTAGGTCACGCCGTAATAGGAATAGACCTGCTGGTTGTAGTCGGCGTTGTAGTCCGGCTCGTTGTCGCTGTAACGCGGAGCGTCCTGGAGCCGGTCCTTGTCGAGATCGACGACATAGCCGCCCTGATCGGTGCTGTAGGTAAGCATCGACCACGGGATCGGATAGTGATCCGCCCCGATGCCGAGGAAGCCGCCGAACTGCATGACGGCGTGCTCTGCCTGACCGGAACGCTTGTCGACCATGAAGTTGGTGATCGTGCCAAGCCGCTCGCCGCCTTGATTGTAGACTGCGGTGCCTTCGACCTTGTTCGAGGCGATCAGTTCGCGGGTTTCGTCGGTATTCATTGCGTCTGCCATGGGATATTCCTCCTGTGATAGGCAGAGGCAATGCTGGTGCGGGGCGGCCTGGGTAGCACTCACATAAATCAGCCTGGTCGGGGCATAGGGGCAAACCTCCCGCGAACCGCCTCAGGCGTGCGATGGAGCAGCGGATGATTTTGCCGCATGGCGCTGTCCGCTTTGGCCGTCCGATCCCGTTTATCCTTGAGACAGCCGGTTCCGGGGCAAGCGCGCCCTGGTTTGGCGGCAGATCGAGGGGAACGGGCATGGTGGGATTTTGGGGCAAGCGCGTAGCGGTTTCGGCACTTGCGGCGGTGGCACTGGCGGGATGCGGCGGCGAGGGGACGAGTAGTGATGCACCGGCTTCCGGGCCTGCTGCATCAGCGAGCGGCTGGGACGCCGCACAGGCCTGCGCGATGCTCGACCCTGCCAAGCTTTCGGCCCTGACCGGCATGGCGTTCGAAACCGCCAAGCTCACCCCGATGTCACCCATGACCGAAGACAGCGCAGCGGTTTCGATGTGTGAATACAGCGGGGCAGGCGGGGCAAGCGCTAATCTGCTGACGCGCGAGGCGCCTTATGATGATGCGACACCTGAAGCGATCGAGCTGGCGCGCACGGCCAATGGCCTGATGGAACCGGCCGAGGATGTGCCCGGCCTCGGCAAGGCAGCGCTGTGGCGGGAGGCGCCGATGGCGAAGTCCTTGCAGGTGTTCTTCGACGAACGCCGTTCGGTCGTGGTGACGCTGGGTGGGCGAGACGCAACGCTGGCACAGGCAAGTGCGATTGCACGGGCGGTGGCCCCGTGAAATGTGCGACTGCGGCGCTGTTGATGGCGGGAGTATTGGCTACCGGAGCAAGCGCACAGGATAGCGACGCCAGCGCCGAAATTGCCGCTGAACTGGCGGGACAGTGGCAGATCGTCCCGGTGGACGGCAGGCCGGCCTGCACGGTCACACTCGGCATCGCGGCAGCGCGTGGCGGTTGGCAGGCTCAGCCAGATCCCGATTGCCGCACAAATGTTCCTGCCGTTGCCGATACGGCCGGCTGGACCTTTGCCGGCGGGATGCGCCTGCTCGATGCGGAAGGGGTGATCCTGATGCATTTCGAGGAGGACGAAACCGCGCTGCCCAGCAGCCCCAGCGTCGCGGCACCCGCCTTTTATCTCGTTCCGGCAATGCCCGGCTTTGATCGGCTGCGCCAACCCGGCGAGTGGGCGGGGACGTGGCAATTTACGGCCAAGGGCCAGAAGCCGTGCGTACTCCGGTTCGGTCCGCCCTTGCTGCCCGACGGGAATCCCAGCGGCGGCCGTGTCAGCGTTGAGCGCTGCAGCAGCCCCATGCTGCGACAGATGAACCATTGGTATGCAGAGGGGATGAACCTGATGCTGGCCGGCCCGCAGGATGCGCAGATCGCCTTTGTTCCCGATGGAGCGGAAAGCCACCGCAGCGACGACGGACGCTGGCGGCTTGGTCGGGTTAAAGCGCGTTGACGGACGCGGCTTTCAATCTTGACGCAGGCGCTGCGAGGGTCGCACTAAGCAGGCAAGGGGGTGATCATGGCCAGCAATGATTCCGGTCGCTGGGATGCGATCATGGCGGCGTTCGACGCCATCGCGCCGCTCTCCGCAGATGCCCGAGAGGATGCGCTGGAACGGCTCGATCCGGCGATTGCCGATCAGGTGCGGCGGATGCTGGCGGCGGGAGAGTTGACCGGCATTCTCGACGGCGGCCCCTTGGGTCTTGCCTCGGGCGCGGCGCCGCCAACGGCTACATTGCAAGCGGGAACGCGCATCGGCGGTTTTGTTGTCGACCGCCTGCTGGGGCGCGGCGGGATGGGCGAGGTTTACCTTGCCACCCGCGATGATCCCACGTTCCGCCAGCAAGTGGCGCTCAAGCTGCTCAGGGTCGATATGGCAGTCGACGAAAAGCTGTTCGCGCGCGAACGGCGGATGCTGGCGCGGCTCGATCATCCGGGGATCGCGCACTTCATCGATGGCGGGGTCAGCCCCGATGGGCGGCTGTGGATGGCGATGGCCTATGTCGAAGGCGAGACGATGAGCGCGTGGGTGAAACGCGCCAACCCCTCGCTGGAAGAACGCCTCAGGGTGTTCCGGCAGGTGTGCGAAGCGGTCGCCCATGCTCATGCCAACCTGATCGTCCACCGCGATATCAAGCCTTCGAATATCCTGATCGACCGGCAGGGCCGCGCGCGGCTGCTCGATTTCGGGGTCGCTTCGC
>Ga0209812_10000125_pt1 | contig 70721 bp, 68 predicted proteins | sample JI71714BDNA_FD_187502 | JGI IMG/M metagenome (GOLD analysis project Ga0209812, IMG submission 187502) | Wastewater effluent complex algal communities from Wisconsin, to seasonally profile nutrient transformation and Carbon sequestration -... | ecosystem: Engineered > WWTP > Effluent > Algae... | reverse complement strand
CGCAGGCGCTGGCCGCCGAGGTCCGCACCATCCTCGCCGAGTACCGCGACACGGTGACCGCCCTCCACGATCAGGCCCGGCCGTCCTTCGACTCGCTGATCGCTCCGCTGGAGGCGCTGTCCGAGCGCAAGCAGCGCCGCTTCGGCGTGCTGAGCCACCTGCACGGCGTCGCCGACAGCGAGGTGATCCGCGAGGTCTACGGCCCGCTGCTGGAAGACCTGACCCGCTTCGGCAGCGAGCTGATGCAGGACGAGGTGCTGGCCGCCAGCGTGCACCGACTGGCTGCCGATCCGGACTTCCAGAGCACCGCCACACCCGAACAGCACCGCATCGTCGAGCACTGGCTTCGCGACTTCCGACTGGGCGGCGTCGATCTGCCCGAGCCGGCGCGCAGCCGCTACCGCGAGATCGAGAGCGAGCTGGCCGCCCTGTCCACCGCCTTCGAGGAAGCGGTGCTCGATTCCACCGACACCTGGTCGCTGCCGGTCGCGGCCGAACAGCTGGCCGGCCTGCCGGAGTCGGCATTGGCCATCCTGCGCGACAGCCGGCCCGAAGCCACCACGCCCTACCGCATCACACTGAAATTCCCGAGCTACAACGCGGTGATGACCTACGCCGAGGATCGCGGCCTGCGCGAACGCCTGTATCGGGCTTTCGGCACGCGCGCCAGCGAACTGGCCGACGACCCCAGCCATGACAATGGCCCGCGGATCCGCCAGATCATGGCCCTGCGGCAGGAATCGGCGCAGCTGCTCGGTTTCGCCAACGCCGCAGCGCTGTCGCTGGCCACCAAGATGGCCGACTCGCCGGAGCGGGTGATCGGCTTCCTGCGCGAGCTGGCGACGCGCGCCCGCCCGTCGGCCGAGCGTGATCTGGCCGAACTGCGCGAGTTCGCTGCCGGGCTCGGGATCGACGATCTCAAGCCGTGGGACCTTCCGCTGGTCTCCGAGCAGCTCAAATCCGCAAAGTTCGGTTTGGACGATGAAGCCTTGCGGCCGTATTTCCCGCTGGACCGCGTGCTGGCCGGCCTGTTCGGCGTAATCGAGCGGCTGTTCGGCCTGAAGGCGATCCAGACCGAAGCCCCGACCTGGCACGCCGACGTGCGCCATTACCGGTTGGTCGACGCCGAGGGCCGCGAGGTCGCCGGCTTCTATACCGATTTCCACGCCCGTGAACGCAAGCGCGGCGGTGCCTGGATGGATGTCTGCACCACGCGGCTACGCAATCAACACGGCGTCCAGGCGCCGGTGGCGCATCTGGTCTGCAACTTCGCTCCGGCGGTGGACGGCAAACCCGCGCTGCTGACCCACGACGACGTGGTGACACTGTTTCATGAAGCCGGCCACGGCCTGCATCACCTGCTGACCGAGGTCGATCACCCCTCGATCGCCGGCATCAGCGGCGTCGAGTGGGATGCGGTCGAGCTGCCCAGCCAGCTGATGGAGAATTTCTGCTGGGAGGCCGACGGTCTGGCGCTGATCTCCGGCCATGTCGAGACCGGCGAGCCGTTGCCAGTCGCATGGATCGATCAGCTGAAGGCCAGCAAGAACTTCCAGGCCGGGCTGTTCCTGCTGCGCCAGCTGGAGTTCGGCCTGTTCGACTTCCGGCTGCATGCCGAGGCCGAGCACGCCGAGGACGTGATCGGCCTGCTGCACGATGTCCGCCGCGAAGTCGCCGTGTTGCATCCGCCCGATTGGAACCGGATGCCGATGGCCTTCACCCACATCTTCGGCGGCGGCTACGCAGCCGGCTACTACAGCTACCTGTGGGCCGAAGTCCTGAGCGCCGACGCCTTCGAGGCCTTCCGTGCCGCGGGGGTGTTCGACCGCGAAACCGGCGAGCGCTACCGCCGCGAGATTCTGGCGAAAGGCGGCTCGCGGCCGGCGATGCAGAGTTTCACGGCGTTCCGGGGCCGCGAACCGGAGATCGGCCCGCTGCTCGAAAGCTACGGTCTGGCGGCCTGACCCTGCGCCACCCGCACCGGCGACCGGCGCCGGTGCGGATCAGCGCTGCGAGCGGTTGACGGACTTGCGCTTCGGCTCGAAGTCCTTCGGTCCGGTCGGCAGCGGCGGCAACTTGGCCGACAGCCTGCCCTTGCCCGGCAACGCGATCTGCGGCTGTTCCGGATGCATGCGATACAGCGTCAGCACGTGGCCGATGCTCTGCACCAACTCGGCGCCGGTCGCCTCGGCCAGCTGCGCCGCCAGTGCAGCTTTCTCCTCGCGCTCGATGCCGGCGAAACGCAGTTTCAGCAGTTCGTGGCTCTCGAAAGCCACCTGGAGTTCGCGGATCACCGCCTCCGTCAGACCCTTTGCGCCAACCATCACGACCGGCTTCAGCGGATGCGCGAGGCTTTTCAGATAGCGGCGTTGCGTTGCAGTCAAGGCCATGCGTGCGATCCTTCGCCATTGTTTTCCTGTCCGAAGGCTACCCTGTCGCCAATGAGTCGAGGCCGAAGCGATAGCAGCGCCCGCTGGCTGCGTGAACACCACACCGACGCCTTCGTGCGCCGCTCGAAGGTCGAAGGCTATCGCTCCCGCGCGGCCTACAAGCTGGAAGAACTGCTGGAGCGCGATCTGCTGCTCAAGCCGGGCATGGTCATCGTCGATCTCGGCGCCGCCCCGGGCGGCTGGTCACAGCTGCTGGCGGCCCGCTGCAAGGGCCGCTGCCGGATCGTTGCCATCGACCTGCTGGACATGCCGCCGATCGACGGCGTGGATTTCCTGCAGGCCGATTTCTGCAGCGAAGACGGGCTTGCCGCGCTGGATCGGCTGATCGACGCGGCACCGGTCGATCTGGTGCTGTCGGACATGGCGCCGAACATGACCGGTGTGAAGGACGTCGACATTGTCCGTTCCTATGCACTCGCCGAACTGGCGCTGGATTTCGCCCAACAGCGGCTGAAGCCCGGCGGCAGCTTCGCGATCAAGCTGTTTCAGGGCGAGGGTTTCGACGCCTACCTGCGCGCACTCCGCGCGAGTTTCGGCAAGGTGCTGATCCGCAAGCCTGAAGCCTCGCGAGATCGGTCGCGCGAACTGTATGCGCTGGCGCTCCAGCGAAAGCCGACATGACCGCCGTTGCACATCCCCACCGCATTTGCCGCACTACCCTCGCAGACTGTGCTGGAAATTCTGGGCGCCATCCTCCATCTCGGACGGATCGCTGGCCGCAGGGTGCAGCACCGGGAGAATCACGATGAATGATCTGGTCAAGAACCTGTTGCTGTGGAGCATCATCGCCGTGGTGCTGATCACGGTGGTCCGCAGCTTCAATACGGCCTCGAGCGCACGGGACGAGATCCCCTACACCGAGTTCACCCAGATGGTGCAGGAAGGGCGGATTGCCGAAGCCCGGCTGCGCAACGACATGGTGTCGATCGAAGCGGTGACGCAGGACGGCCGCCGTCTGCGCACGGTCAAGCCCTTCACCACCGACTCGGAGTTCTCGCAGCTGGCGCAGACCAAGAACGTGCGCCTCGCCGTCGAGCCGCCCGACAGCGGCCTGTCCTTCGGGGCGATCTTCATGAATCTGCTGCCGGTGATCCTGATCATCGCCTTCTGGCTGTTCATGATGCGGCAGATGCAGATGGGCGGCGGCGGCCGCAGCGCGATGAACTTCGGCAAGAGCCGCGCGCGACTGCAGGGCGAGGATCAGGTCAGCGTGACCTTCGCCGACGTGGCCGGTTGCGACGAGGCGAAGGAAGAGGTCAAGGAACTGGTCGACTTCCTGCGCGATCCGGGCAAGTTCCAGAAGCTCGGCGGCCGGATTCCGCGCGGCGTGCTGATGGTCGGACCGCCGGGCACCGGCAAGACGTTGCTCGCCAAGGCAATCGCCGGCGAAGCCAAGGTGCCGTTCTTCATCATTTCCGGCTCGGACTTCGTCGAGATGTTCGTCGGCGTCGGCGCCAGCCGCGTCCGCGACATGTTCGAACAGGCCAAGAAGCACGCGCCCTGCATCATCTTCATCGACGAAATCGACGCGGTCGGCCGTCATCGCGGTGCGGGCATGGGCGGTGGCCACGACGAGCGCGAGCAGACGCTCAACCAGCTGCTGGTCGAGATGGATGGATTCGAGGGCACCGAGGGCGTCATCGTCATCGCCGCCACCAACCGGCCCGACGTGCTCGATCCGGCGCTGCTGCGGCCGGGCCGCTTTGATCGACAGGTCGTCGTCGGCCTGCCGGACGTCCGCGGGCGCGAGCACATCCTGAAGGTCCACATGCGCAAGGTGCCGCTGTCGGATGACGTCAAGGCCTCGCTGCTGGCTCGCGGCACGCCGGGCTTCTCGGGGGCGGATCTCGCCAATCTGGTCAACGAGGCAGCGCTGTTTGCCGCGCGCGAGAACTCGAAGCTGGTCAACCACCAGCACTTCGAGCGCGCCAAGGACAAGATCATGATGGGCGCCGAGCGCCGCTCGATGGTCATGAACGAGGCCGAGAAGAAGCTGACCGCCTATCACGAAGCCGGGCACGCCATTGTTGGTCGCACCGTGCCGGACCATGACCCGGTCTACAAGGTCACCATCATTCCGCGCGGACGGGCGCTGGGCGTCACCATGTTCCTGCCCGAGCAGGACCGCTACAGCCACAGCCGTACCGGTCTGGAAAGCATGATCTGCTCGCTGTACGGCGGGCGCCTCGCCGAAGAGCTGATCTTCGGTCACGACAAGGTCACCACCGGCGCCAGCAACGACATCCAGCGCGCCACCCAGATCGCGCGCAACATGGTGACCAAGTGGGGTCTGTCGGAGGAACTCGGCCCGCTGATGTACTCGGACGACGAGGAAGAGCTGTTCCTGGGTCGCTCGGTGACGCAGACCAAGAGTGTTTCGGCCGAGACCGCGCGGCGCATCGACAACGAAGTACGCGCCCTGATCGACCGCTGCTACGGCCGCTCCCGTCAGATCCTGGTCGACCATATGGTCCAGCTACACGCCATGGCCGACGCGCTGATGAAGTACGAAACCATCGACAGCGAGCAGATCGAGGCGATCATGAGCGGGCGCGACTGCCCGCCGCCGGCAGACTGGGGTGACGACAGCCCGACGGCGCCGCCGACCACGCCGACCACCCTCGCGGGTGGCGGGATGCCGACGCCGGTCCCGCAGGCTCGTCAGTCGCTGGAATGAGCCTGTTCTCCCGCATCGTGGCCGTCATCGTGACGGTCACGCTCCTCGAGATCGGCATCTACTTCCTGATTCCCTGGGGCCAGCAGACCCTGGCCGGCACCGTGTTCCTCGCGGTGCTGGCGCTGGTGGTGTTCTGCATCGGCGCCGGTCTGGTGATCCACTGGCTGATCCAGCTCGGCGCTCCGAGCCGGCCCGGTCCGAACTGAGGGTGGCAGTGTCATGATCGCGGCCCCGGACTCCGCCCCGCCCCATCATGGCTGCCACTGAAGAGACGGTCCGCGCCCTTGCGGCCGGACCCGACGCCCAGCGCACGGCTCCGCCGCCGCGACATCTGTATGGTCCGGTCGCCGACGTGATGCTGCTGGGCGGCGCGTCACTGATCGTGCTGCCGCTGTGTGCATGGCTGATCCCGCAGCAAGCCAGCGGCGCGGTACTGACCTGGACGCTGCTGATCGCTCATGTGGTCAACAATCCGCATTTCGCGGCTTCGTACCAGATATTCTACCGCAAATTCTACGCACGCGCTTTCGGCAACGAGTTCCCCACACCGCTGCGGATCCGCTATCAGCTGGCCGGGATCTGGGCACCGCTGGCACTGGCCGCCTATTTTTACGGCTGCATTGCGGCTGACTCCGAGCGTGCCCTCGGCTACGGCGTCAACCTGATGTTCTTTCTGGTCGGCTGGCATTACGTCAAGCAGGGCTACGGCATGCTGATGCTGGACGCCACGCTGAAACGCAACTGGTTCGACGAGGCGCAGAAGACAGCACTGCTGCAGAATGGATACGCCTTCTGGATCTTCACCTGGCTACGCTCCAATGATCTGTCGATCACTCACGATTACTGGGGCATCCCGTGGTCAAAATTCCAGACACCGACGCCATTGTTGATCGCTGCCGGAACGCTGGCGGTCTTCACCACGCTGCGTGCCGCGTGGCTGTTTCGCGACAAGCTGCGCGATCCACGACCGCTGCCGGTGGCCGGCCTGGTCGCCTATTTCGCCGCGGTCTACGTCTGGCTGTTCATCATGGATCCGATCATGGGAATGATCATTCCGGCCTTTCACTCACTGCAGTATCTGGCGGTGGTCTGGCGTTATGAAGGCCGTTACGTCGCCCAAGCGAAAGCGACCGACATGTTCGGCACCGAGCCGGTCCGCTACTGGTTGTGGATGGGCGCCTTCGCACTCCTCGCGCTGGCGCTGGGCTGGGTCGGCTTCTGGGGGTTGCCGCAGTTTCTGGATCGGGTGATTCCGTATGATAAATGGGCCTTCAGCAGTGCACTCTTCATTTACATGTTCTGGATCTTCATCAACATCCACCATTACGCACTGGATTCGGTGATGTGGCGCAAGGAAAATCCCGACACCCGTCGCTATTTGTTCGGCTGAGGCGCAGAGGCATGCTGGAGTGAACAGTGCCCTGATCCGCCAGCGAGTGCGCTTGTTTCACACGCTGGATCATGACTGCGGTTATTACCCGGACCGGGTGGCGCGAAATCTGGTCATCGATCCGGTGGTGCACAATCTGCCGGCGGTTTATGACCAGGCACTGCATCATGGCTTCCGCCGCGCCGGCGGCCACATCTATCGACCACATTGCGTGGGCTGCCAGGCCTGCGTTGCGTCGCGGATTCCCGTCGAGGGTTTCCAGCCGAATCGCGCGCAGCGGCGGGTGCTGAAGGCCAACGCCGATCTGGCAGTCCGCGTCGTCCCGGCCAGTGATGCACCGCAGTACCTCGCGCTGTATCGACGCTACCTCGCCAGACGCCATCCCGGCGGCGGCATGGACAATCCGGACACCGACGATTTTCGCCGCTTTCTGCTCGGGCAATGGAGCGATACCCGCTTCATCGAGATCCATCGGGACGACCGCCTGTACGCAGTGGCCGTCACCGATTTTTCCGCCCGCGGACTTTCGGCGGTCTATACCTTCTACTCGCCCGAGGAACCGCAACGCTCACTGGGGACACTCGCCATCCTGTTGCAGCTGGAAATCGCCCGGATGCACCAGATTCCGCATCTGTATCTGGGCTACTGGATTGCCGGGCACCCGAAGATGGACTACAAGCGCAAGTTCGCCGGTGTCGAAGTGCTGCGCGGGTCGGAATGGGTGCCGCTGCAACCGTGACGCCCTTCGCCGAGCGGCTGTTGACCTGGCATGCCGCGCATGGCCGCCACGACCTGCCGTGGCAGCATCCGCGCACGCCCTACCGCGTCTGGCTCAGCGAGGTGATGCTGCAGCAGACCCAGGTCGCGACTGTCATCCCCTACTTCGAGCGCTTCCTCGCCCGCTTCCCGACCGTGGAATCGCTGGCCGAGGCCGAGCAGGAAGAGGTCCTGCGCTACTGGGCAGGCCTCGGGTACTACGCCCGCGGCCGCAACCTGCACGCCTGCGCCCGCGCCGTGGTCGACCGCGGCGGCTTCCCGTCGGACCCCACCGAGTTGGCCGCGCTGCCGGGCATCGGGCCGTCCACCGCCGCCGCGATCGCCGCCCAGGCCTTCGGCGTCCGCGCCGCGATCCTCGACGGTAATGTCAAGCGCGTGCTGGCGCGCTGGCGCGGGGTCGCGACACCGATCGACCAGACCTCGACCACCCGCGCGCTGCAGGCCCTCGCCGACTCGCTGCTGCCGGAGGCGCGGCTGGCGGATTACACGCAGGCGCTGATGGACCTCGGCGCGACCCTCTGCAAACCGCGGTCGCCCGACTGCGGGCGGTGTCCGGTCGCTGCGGACTGCATCGCCCGCAGCGAGGGCCTGCAGGCGGACCTGCCCATCAAGCGCACTGCCCGTCCGCGGCGCGTTCGACGCGCGTTCTGGCTGCTGCTGCAGGACCCGACCGGCCGCGTCCTGCTCGAACAGCGGCCGCCGCTGGGGCTGTGGGGCGGGCTGTGGACGCTGCCGGAGGCCGAAACGCTCGTCGAATTGCTGGCCGGGCTGCCCGCGGGGCATGGCGCACCCGAGGAACTGCCGGTCTTCCGGCACGCTTTCACCCACTTCGACCTGCAGGTGTCGCCAGTTCGGGTGCAGCTGGCCCAAGTGCCAACGGTCGCCGCCGAAACCGGTCGGCGCTGGCTGCCACTCGGCGAGCTTGAGGCCGGCGCGGCTAGCATCGCGGCGCCGACGCCCGTCTTGCGTCTACTCAAGGAGTTGCGATGAGCGCCACCATCCTATGCAAGAAACTCGGCATCGAGGCTCCGGCCCTGCCCCGCGCGCCTTATCCGGGCGCCATCGGTCAGCGCATCCTCGCCGAAATCAGCCAACCGGCATGGGCCGACTGGCTGAAACACCAGACCATGGTGATCAACGAGAACCGGCTGAATCCGCTGGACCCCGCTGCCCGCAAGCGACTCGAAGCGGAGATGCTGCGCTTCCTGTTCGAGGGCGGCGTCGAAAAGCCGGCGGGCTACGTACCACCCGAGGCCTGAGCCCGCGCCAGATCACCGCTTGCGGCGTGCGGTCGCGTCTGCGCGACCGTCGCAGCGTCAGCCGGCACACTCCGACCACCGATCCCGAGGTCGTCCGATGCACTTGAGCCCCGAACTCCTGACCCGCTTCCGCAACTTGCTGGACGAAGCCCGCGCCAGTGGCGACCCCGAACCGACCGCCATGTCACTGGCCACCGCCAGCGCCGATGGCAGCCCCAGCCTCCGGACCGTGCTCCTGAAGGACGTGGATCTGGGGGGATTCGTGTTCTACACCAACACCGAGAGCCACAAAGGTGCGCAGCTGGCGGTGAATCCGCGGGTCGCGCTGCTGTTTTTGTGGAAGCAGCTGCGCCAGCAGGTGCAGGTCAAGGTGGAAGGCACCGCGAGGTCGGTCAGCGGCGCCGAGGCCGATGACTACTTCGCCAGCCGACCGCGGATGAGCCAGATCGGCGCCTGGGCCTCCGACCAGTCGCGCACGCTGACTGATCGCAGCGAGCTGACCGCGCGGATTGCCCGGCTCGAAGCGCAGTACGCCGGCAAGCCGGTGCCGCGGCCGCCCCACTGGAGCGGCTACCGCGTCGAACCCTCGATGATCGAGTTCTGGTTCGGCGAGACCTATCGGCTGCATCACCGCGAGCGCTTCGAGATCGAGGACGGCCACTGGCGGATGCGTCTGCTGTTCCCGTGAGCATCGATGCTGCCGCGCTGCGCCGAGAGCTGCTGCGGCTGTCGGCGGACGCCGATCCGCGAGCCGCCTGGGATGCCGGACTTGCGGTCTGGCTGACGCGGCATCCGGACTCGGCGCTGCGGCTGTATCGCGTCGATGGCGGACGTGTCGCGACGCTGTGGCTCGGCGGGGATGACCATCCCTGTGCCACGCCGGGTGCTGTCGATTCCGCACCCAACGCCGTCGAGCTTGCCGAGGCACCGACGTGGCGGCCGGACGGCACCGCCCTGCTTCCGATCTGCGCCAGCGGGGCGGCGGTTCTGTATCTGCTCGCAGGACCGCTGCCGCGGCAGTCACTGCGCGCGCTGGCGGAATTGGCGCAGCACGCCTTCGGCAGCCTCGCAAGACTGTCGCTGCAGGGGCTGCATCGACCGATCGAGGATCTGGCCGACGTACAGCGCGCCCTGCTGCCCGACGATCCGCAGATCCCGGGCCTGGACTACGCCATCCACTACCAGCCCGCCGCGATCGCCGGCGGCGACTACTACGACCTGATGTCGCTGCAATCGCGGCTGCCGGTCGACCGGCAGCATCCGGAACAGCACGCCTTCGGCTGCATGGTCGCCGACGTCAGCGGCCACGGCGCGGCGGCAGCGATGGAAGTGGTGCAGTTCGACGCGATTCTGCGGACCTGGAAGGGCGGCGAACCGCCCGGCCCCGCCGCGCCGCTCAGCTACGCGAACCGGCACTTCTTCTCGCGTCGCAGCCGCGGGAGGTATCTCACCGCCTTCGCGCTCTACCACGATCCGGGTCGGCGCGAGCTGATCTATGTCTGCGCCGGCCATCCGCCTGCGCTGCTGCGCCGCGGCGACCGGGTGCTGACCTTGGGCGAGGGCGGCGACATCCCGCTCGGGGTGCTGCGCGATCACGTCTACACCCAGCACACGCTGGCCACCGAGCCCGGCGACACACTGGTCCTCTACACCGACGGGATGATCGAGGCCTGCGACGGCCATGGTCGCCGCTTCGGCCTGCCGCATCTGACTGCGCTGACCGGCAGCGGCAGCGCCGAACCCGCCACGCTGCGCGATCGCCTGCGCGATGCCGTGCACGCCCACCAGGGCGGCGAGATCGGTACCGACGACCAGACGATGGTGGTGCTGCGCCTGTCCTGACGTCAGCCGGCGTCGTGCCGCGTCCGACGCTTCACCGGGCGCGGCCTACACTTTGCCACCGCATCTGGATGGAGCACCGCCTTGCCTCGCCTGAAGCCCCTGCTCGGCATCCCGCTGGTCCTTGCGCTGGTCGCCTGCCAGCGCGAGGAAGCGCCCTCGCCCGCCCCCGCCGCTACCGAAGCCGCCATGACCCTGCCCGCCCCGCCGGTGGCCAAGAAGCTGCCGCATACCGTGTCTTCGCCGCATGGCGATCGCGTGGACCCGTACTACTGGTTGCGCGACGACACTCGCGAAAATCCGGAAATGCTCGCGCACTTGCGCGCCGAGCAGGCCTACACCGAGGCCTGGATGCAGCCGCTGGAACCGCTGATCGACACGCTGTTCGGCGAGATCAAGAGCCGCATCCGCGAGGACGACGCCAGTGTGCCGGTGCTCGACGGCGGCTGGTGGATCTACTCGCGCTTCGAGGCCGGCAAGCAGTACCCGATCTACGCGCGTCGGCAGGGCACCATGGACGCCCCCGAGCAGGTCCTGCTCGACGGCAATGCCGAAGCGACCGGCCTGCCCTTCTACCAGGCCGCCAATGTCGAGTTCAGCGATGACGCCAAGCTGATGGCAGTCGCCGAGGACGTGGTCGGCCGTCGTCAGTACCGCATTCGCATCAAGAACCTGGAGACCGGCGAATTCCTGCCCGGCGTGATCGAAGACACCAGCGGCGCGCTGGCCTTCTCGGCCGACGGCAAGCACCTGTACTACGTCGAGAACGACCCGACCACGCTGCTGGCCTACCGGGTCCGCCGTCACACCGTCGGCAGCGAGCCGAAGGACGACGCGATCGTCTACACCGAGACCGACAACACCTTCATCGTCGATGTCGAGCGCAGCAAGAGCGGTCGCTACGTGATGATCGACATCGGCTCGACGCTGACCAGCGAAGTCCGCGTGCTGCCAGCCGACCGCCCCGAGGCCGAGCCCACCGTGCTGCTGCCGCGCGAACGCGGGCATCTGTACAGCGCCCAGCACCTGGACGATCGCTTCTACATCCTGAGCAATGCCGACGCGCCGAACTTCCGACTGGTCTCGGCACCGGCCAGCAAGCCCGCCGACCGCAAGCAGTGGCGCGAGCTGGTCCCGCACCGCAGCGACGTGCTGATCGAGGACTTCGAGCTGTTCCGCGGCCACATCGCCCTGAACGAGCGTAGCGGCGGCCTGCGCCGCGTCCGCTACACCGATCTGAAGGCGGCCAACCCGCAGGAAGTCGCGGGTGATGAAGCCGCCTACACCATGCGTCTGTCGGGCACGCCGGATCTGGACAGCGGCAAGCTGCGCTACGTCTACACCTCGCTGACCACCCCGGCGGAGACCTGGGAAGTCGATCTCGCCAGCGGCGAGCGCAAGCTGCTGAAGCGCACCGAGGTGCCGGGTGGCTACGACCCCAGCCGCTACACCACCGAGTTCCGCTTCGCGCCGGCGCGCGACGGCGTGCAGGTGCCGGTCACCATCGTCTACCGCCGCGACGTGCCGCGCGACGGCACCGCCCCGGTCTTCATCGAGGCCTACGGCTCCTACGGCATCTCGCGCGATCCGGTGTTCACGCCTTCGCGCGCCAGCCTGCTGGATCGCGGCGTGGTCTACGCCATCGCCCACATTCGCGGCGGCCAGGAACTCGGCCGGCAGTGGTACGAAGACGGCAAGCTGATGAAGAAGTGGAACACCTTCAACGACTTCATCGACGTCACCGATTTCCTCGTCAAGGAGCGCTACGCGGCGCCCGACCGCGTGGCGGCCTGGGGTGGCAGCGCCGGCGGCCTGTTGATGGGCGCTGTCATCAATACCGCGCCGGAGAAGTACCGCGCCGTGGTCGCCGCCGTGCCCTTCGTCGACGTGATCACCACCATGCTCGACGACACCCTGCCGCTGACCACGCTGGAGTACGACGAGTGGGGCAACCCGGCCGATGCCGAGGCCTACGCCTACATGCTGTCCTACTCGCCCTATGACCAGGTCAAGGCGCAGGCCTACCCGTCGCTATTGGTCAGCACCGGCCTGCACGACAGCCAGGTGCAGTACTTCGAACCGGCCAAGTGGGTCGCCCGCCTGCGCGAGATGAAGACCGACCAGAACCCGTTGCTGTTCCGGATCAACTTCGACGCTGGCCACGGCGGCGCCAGCGGCCGCTTCGACCGCTTCCGCGAGATCGCGAAGGACTACGCCTTCGTGCTGCAGCGGCTGGGGGTCGAGAAGGCTGACGTGCGCTGAGGTCGAGTGGTTTCGCGCGTCAGCGCAGGCTGGCGCGCGAAATCAACCCAACGGCCGATCGTCCGGGTGCCCGAGGCCAGTCCGCGCGCTCACGGCCAGCGCCAGCGCGCGGCGGCCCAGAGCACGCGGTCCTGATACGGGAAGGTCGCGGTTCCGCCCGGAATCGTCACCAGCTGGACGGTGCGGGCCTTGAACAGGTTGTCGATGCCGGCTTCGAGGTCCAGTTGCGGGTGGGCGATGCCGTTGAAGCGCAGGTTCACGTCCAGACGCTGGTAGGCGCCGTCGCCGAGGCTGGCGGCCGGTCGGCGGCCGACGTGGACCAGACTGGTGCCGACGTCGATGCCCGCGGCGGGCTGCCAGTGCAGGCCGAGCTGGCCGATCCAGTCCGGGTTGGCGGCGATCCGGGTTTCCCGCAGGAAGGGGACGTTGCGGGTGTCGCGGGCCTGACTCCACGCCAGATTGAGGTCGGCGCGCAGACTCGGGTGCAGCAGCGCGGTCCATTCCAGCTCGGCACCGTGCGCGTCGGCGCGGGCCACGTTGCCGAAGCCGCCGCGCGACACGTTCACGAAGATCATGTCGCGTAGCCGCGTGCGATAGCCGGTCAGGCGCAGGGTGGCGTTCGGGCGCCGCCAGATGTAGCTGAGTTCGGTGGTGGTGTTGATCTCGAAGTCGATCGCCGAATTGAGGCTGCCGTTGGCGTACAGCTCGAAGAAGGTCGGCGAGCGATGGCCCTCGGCGTACTGCGCCTTCAGCACATGGCCGTCGGCCGGCTGCCAGACCAGCGAGGCGCGCGGGGTCAGACGCGTGTCGATGTCGCGGTTGTCATCAAAACGCAGGCCCAGGGTCAGGCGCAGCTCGGGTGTGAGTTCGATGGCGTCCTGCAGGTACAGGCTCTGCACCTGGCGGCGCTGGTCGCGGACATCAACCAGGTTGGGCAGACCGGAGGGGCCGAAGTTGGAGAAGAAACGGGCGCGGTCGATGCGGCCCTCGGTGCGCTCGATGCCGAATAGCCAGTCGTGGCGGGCCCAGCCGCCGTACTCGAGTTCGGCACCGAAGCGCGCCTGCCGGCCGAGGAAGATCTTCGAAATGGCTTCGTTCGGGGTCTGCAGCTCGCCGGAGTCGACCTCGTTGTCCAGCCACTGGCCGTGCAGACGCAGGCCGAGGTCCGTGCCCAGGGTCCAGCGCTTCTCGGCGGCGATGGACCACGCCGCATCCAGAAAGCCCGGGTCCGGCGGACCGCCCCGGACCTCACCGATATCGCGCTCGTGGGCCATGAACTGCAGCAGCGCGCCCTCGCCTTCCACTCGCAGGATGCCGCTGTGGCGCCGTTCGCTGGCTTCCCGCGGCCGCGGCAGGATCACGTCACTGCCGTGCAGGGCGGCGAGCGAGGCCGACCACTGCCACGCACCGAGCGTGCCGGACAGCAGGCCGTGGACCTGCTGCTCACCGTGGCCGACGCTGACGGTCAGTTCGCGACCGCCGCGGCGGGTCAGCACATTCAGCAGCCCCTGAAAGGCAAAGTCCCCGTACAGCACCGAGCCCGGCCCACGCACGAATTCGATGCGCTCGACGTGCTCCATCGGCAAGGCCAGCAGCGCGCCGTTGGTGCCGATGTCCTCGCGGGCGAGCGGATAGCCATCCAGGAGGATCTGGATGCTGCCGGCGTTGAAGGGGTACTGGACCCCGCGGGCGGTGACGGTCGGATTGCCGCGGGCGTCGAGTTCGGCTTGCACGCCCGGTACATGTGCCATCGCCTCACCGAGGGTGCGCACGCCCAGCGCGCGAAGGTGATCCCCCTCGAAGACCGAGACCATGCCAGGCACGAAATCCCGGTTCATCCGCGTGCGCGTGGCGACCGCCGTCTCGGCGTCCAGCGTGGCCAGCAGCGCGGCGAGCTCGGCATCTTCCTCCTCGGCCGCGGCGCTGGTCGGCAGGCCGAACAGGCTCAGGGCGATCCCGACGGCTGCGGCCAGTGAACGGGACCGCGGCAGCGCTTCGACAGTCTGCGAGGCGGCCACGGCTCACTCCACGATCAGTCCGGACACCGGGGTCAGGACCCGCAGGTCCTCACCGTGCATCGAACGCCAGATACCGCGGTGACGGCCGGTGTCCTTGGCCTGGTACAGCAGGCGGTCCGCCATCGACAGGGCCGCGTCGGCCAGCAGCTCTGGCGTGACGCGGGTCGACACGGCGCCGACGCTGACGCTGATGTAGGGGTTGGTGGGCGAGCGGGCGTGCGGGATACCCAGCTCCGCCACCGCCGCGATGACCCGTTCCACCTGCGCCGCGCCGTCGTCGCCCTCGACCAGCAGCGCGAACTCCTCGCCGCCGTAGCGGGCCGCGAGGTCACCGCCGCGGCTGAAGGCATCGTGCAGCGCGCCCGCGACCCGGCGCAGGCATTCGTCGCCGGGGCTGTGGCCGTAGTAGTCGTTGTAGGCCTTGAAGTGGTCGACGTCGATCAGGATCAGCGTCAGCGCGTCGCCCTGGCGCTGCGCCGAGGCCCAACTGCGCGACAGTTCGAGGTCGAATCGGCGCCGATTGGCGATGCTGGTTAGCCCGTCCAGCGCTGCGTGCTCCTCCAGCAGGTCACGCTGCCGCTTCAGCTCGATGTGCGTGCGCACCCGGGCGCGGACGATCGGCGGACTGACCGGTTTCAGGATGTAGTCGACCGCGCCGAGCGCAAAGCCGCGCTCCTCGTCTTCGAGTTCGCCCATTGCGGTGACGAAGATCACCGGGATGTGCTGGGTACGCGCCTCCGACTTCAGCCAGCGCAGCGCCTCGAAACCGTCCATGCCCGGCATCATGACGTCGAGCAGGATCAGGTCGGGCTGGCTCTCGACCGCGATGGCCAATGCCGTCGCGGCATTGGTCGCAAAGCTCAGCTCCATGCCCGGCAATGCCTGCGCCAGAACCTGGATGTTGGTAACTTCGTCATCGACGATCAGCACCTTGCCGGGTGCCGCGCGGGGTTTGCTCAGCATGGGTCGTTCTCCTTGAGGGTCAACCGTCCGGACAGGGGGCGCAGCAGCGCGCGAGCCCCGGCGAAATCGAGAATCTGGATGCGCGCGCCGACCGCCTGGAGTTCGGCCGCGGCACCCGGCCACGCCGCCTGCAGCGCCCGCCAGTGTGCCTCCGCCGCCAGCGCATTGCGCGCCAGGGCCTGATCCAGCGCGTCCAGCCCCGCCCGCGCCGCGGCCAGATCCGGCGGTGGCGCAGGCTCGGCGCTCGGCGAACCCGGCAGGGGTGCGGCTACGGGGACGGCCTGCAGGGTGGCAATCTGCGCCAGCGCGGCGGCGAGCGCGCTCGCGAGCCCCTCCAGCGCGGGCCGCAGCTCGCCGCGCAGCAGTTGCTCCTCGACCGCGGCCGCGGCGGCCGCGAGCGGCGCCAGCGCCAGCGTGGCGGCCGCCCCCTTCAGTCCGTGCATCAACTCGGCGGCGGGCCGGGTCTGGCCGGCATCGAGCAGGGTCGCGAGCACTTGCGCATCCTCGCGGTGCCGGTCGGCGAAATCGGCGAGCAGGCGGGTCAACAGTTCGCGATTGCCGCGCACCCGCTTGAGCGCGGTAGCCAGGTCGAGCACCTCGACGGGAGCGGCCGCGTGCCCGGCTTGGCCACCCGGCAGCGCATCCGCGGCCGGCTCGGCCTCCGGCCCCGCCCACACTGCAGCTTCGACGAGCGGCGACGCGACCACTGGATCCGGCAGAACGCCCGGCAGCCAGCGACGCAGCACCCGCAGCAGGTCCATGTCCTCGATCGGTTTGGCGAGGTAATCGTCCATGCCGGCACCGAGGAAGCGCTGCCGATCGCCCAGCATGGCGTGCGCGGTCAGCGCCACCACCGGCACCTGGCCGCCGGGTAATCGACGAATCCGGCGGGTGGTCTCGATGCCGTCGATGCCGGGCATCTGGATGTCCATCAGCACCAGGTCGACCGACTGCTCGCCGAGCGCACTGATCGCCTCCAGGCCCGACGCCGCGCTGCGCACGGTCACGCCGTATGCCTGCAGCAGTTCGTGGGCGACCATCCGGTTGACGGCGTTGTCCTCCACCACCAGCACGCTGCGGCCGGGCCAGGCGTCCTGCACCGCACGGGCCGCCGGCGTCTGCACGTGGCGCGCGGCACCGCGACCCAGCGCCTGCATGGCCGCGTCGAACAGCGTCGAGGGGCTGACCGGCTTGTGCAGGAAGACCGCGGCGCCGGCCGCCTCGGCATCGCGGACCAACGCGTCACCGCCGTAGGCGCTGGCCATCACGGTGGCGGGCAGCGCGCCGTGACGGGCTTTCAGTTCGCGCAGCACGGCAATGCCATCCAGCCCGGGCAGGCGGTAGTCGATCAGCAGCAGATCGGCCGGCGCCTCGGCCAGCAAGGCGATCGCGCGCTCGCCGGAATCCGCCAGCCGTACATGGAAGCGCAGCGCCTCGAGCATGGTCCCGAAGACCTCGCGGGTGCTGGGGTTGTCGTCCACCACCAGCGCACGGAGGCCGACGGCGCCCGTGGGCAGCAGGGGCTCGGCGGTCGGCACAACACCCAGCCGCACCGTGAAGCCGAAGCGGCTGCCGCAACCGGGCTCGCTGTCGGCGTCGATCTCGCCGCCCATCAGCTCGACCAGGCGCTTGCAGATCGCCAGCCCCAGGCCCGCGCCGCCATGCACGCGGGTATCCGACTCGTCCACCTGGGTGAAGGGCTGGAACAGCCGGGCCAGCGCCTCCGCGGGAATGCCGATGCCGCTGTCGGTCACCTCGACGCGCAGACACAACTCGGTGGCCGTCCGCGACTGTGGCCGCAGTTCGACCAGCACCTGGCCCCGCTCGGTGAACTTCAGCGCGTTGCCAACCAGATTGACCAGCACCTGCTGCAGGCGCACCGGATCGCCGATCACCTGATCCGGCAAGGCCGGGTCCGGCGCCAGCAGCAGGTCCAGGGCCTTCGCGCGGGCGCGCTCGCCGACCACCGCCAGCAGGTCTTCCAGCACCTCCGACAAGCGGAAAGGTCGCTGCTCGATGTTGAGCTTGCCGGCCTCGATGCGCGACAGGTCGAGGATGTCGTTGATGACCCCGAGCAGCAGCTGGGCGGAGGCCATCAGCTGCGTCAGCAGACCCTGCTCGCGAGCACCGAGCGACGCGCGGGCCAGCAGCGTCGCCATCCCGATCACCGCATTCATCGGCGTGCGGATCTCGTGGCTCATGTTGGCAAGGAACTGGCTCTTCGCCCGATTGGCCGCCTCGGCCTGATCGCGGGCGGTCTCCAGTTCGCGGCGAAACGCCAGCTCGCGCGCGGCCATCGCCCGCTCGGCGGCCAGCCGTTCGTCGGCGGCGCGCTCGCGGGCGCGCTGCAGCTTGCTCAGCAGGCTGCCCAGCGCCAGCAGCAGCACCGCAACGAAGAGGCCCTGCGCCAGCAGCTGATCGCGCAGATCGGCGCGCAGCCCGCTCTGGAAGCCGGTGTCGACCAGCACCGTGGCAATGCCGAGCAGCTCCTCACTGACCGGGTGGTACAGCTCCACCACGATCGACTCGGTGTGGTCGGCCGGGGCGCGCACCGGCCGGTCCAACGGCTGGGTCGATCCGAGGGCGTCGTAGTCGAGTTCCAGGCCGACATCCAGGAAGAACGGGCGATCCCGACCCGGCGCCTGCAGCAGCAGCATCCGATCGATCACCCGCTCCACCTGACGCTCGCGCTGCGCCGGATCGCGGGTGATCAGCGCATCGACCAGCGTCGCCGCCTGCGCCTGCGCGAGCAGCTGGGCCTGATGGCGCCCTTCCTGCTCCAGTCGCGGATCCAGCACCAACCACCAGTACAGCGACAGCCCGGCCTCCATCACCACCATCAGTGCGGCGAAGGCCACCACCAGCGTGCTGGATTGCCGGTGTTTGCCCGAAAAACCCGAACGCGGCTTGGCGAGTCCCGGATCCGCCGCGCCATCCCCCGACATCGACCGGGGTTTTTCGAGGTTTCGCGAGGTCATGGCACGACCTTCGCGACTTTCACGAAAAAGGGCTTCAGCCGAATGCCGCTGGCCTCCAGCGTCCGCCGGTTCAACATCGGCAGCACCTTCGCCTCGATCGACAACCCGGCGAGTGCCCCACGCTCCACATCGCCCTCGAAGGGCGAATACAGGATCACGCCCTCGCGAATCGACCAGGCAATCAGCCGATCCAGCTCGGCGCGCTCCAGCGGAGCGGCGACGAACAGCGCCTGCGGCCGCACACCTGCACCGGGCTCGCGCTCCAGATCCGCGACCGACAGCGGCAGGTTGCGCACCGCCGGCGCCTCGCCCTGCGCCGGGCGCAGGGTCTGGCTGACGATCGACCGCAGCTGGGCATCACGACCGTAGACCAGCACTTCGACCTGTCCGCGATCGCGGGTCTTCGCCTCCAGGTCCACATCGGCGGCGAGCAGCGCCAGCATCAGCCGCGCGCCGGTGCGTACTCGACGCTCCTGCTGCGTGTCCGCCAGGGCCGGCACGGCGAGGACAGTCACGGCCGCCAGCACCAGCAGCCAGACCAGCCGCGATCGCCACGCAGGCCGATTCGGCACACGGCTGGCGATACCATGGGGCACGGACTCAGGCATTCACAAAAGACTCACGCGATCGGGCCGGCAGGATGCGAGGCAAGGATGCAGAAATTGTGCAGTCCGCGGGCGGGCCAAGCCGCGATCGCGTGCTGCTGGTCGAGGACGAAGCGAGCACCGCGGCGCTGCTCAGTGTTGCGCTGACCGAGGCCGGTTTCGACGTCCAGGTGATCGGCGATGGCCGGCAGGTGCTGCCGCGGGTGCGCCGCCAGCCGCCCGACGTAGTGCTGCTGGACCTGAGCCTGCCCGGCCTCGATGGTGTCAGCGTGTGTCGGGCGCTGCGCGCCGAGAGCAACGTCCCGGTGCTGATGGTGACCGCGCGCGGCGCCACGCCGGACCGGATCGCCGGCTTGCGCGAGGGCGCCGATGATTACCTGGTCAAACCGGTCGACCCGGACGAGCTGATCGCGCGGATCCGCGCGGTGCTGCGCCGCGCCCGCCACTGGCACGGCCCCGCCGCGGCCTCGCTGTGCCTGGACGAAGCCGCGCGACGCGCCACCGTTGCCGGCGTCGACCTCGGCCTGACCCGACTGGAGTTCGGCCTGCTGCTGACACTGGCGCGCCACCCCGGCCGGGTCTACAGCCGAGCGCAGTTGCTGGATCGACTGTCCCGCGACGGCGAAGTCGCCGACCGCACCATCGACAGCCACGTGCGCAATCTGCGCCGCAAGCTGGAGGCGGCCGGTGCGGCCGAGGTGGTGAAGGCGGTCTACGGCGAGGGCTATCGCTTCGAAGGCCACGGTCGGGCCTGAGTCGTATCGGGTCTGACTCGGCAGCGATGAACCAGACGGTATCAGCTCCGCCGGCGCGAAGCCGCGACCAGTTCCGCCAGCTCCACCCCGCGCTGGCGACGCAGCCAGTCCTCGATCAGCGCCCAGGAAATCGAGATCGGGAACGGCGGGCGCAGCTGGTCGGTGCGGATCTGCTCGATCAACGCGTCGACGTCGAACCACTGCGCGGTTTCGAGTTCGTCACCCACCGTCAACGTGGTGTCGGTGGCGTCGGCGTGGAAGCCCAGCATCAGTGAAGCCGGAAAGGGCCAGGGCTGCGAGGCGTAGTAGCGGCAGGCACCGACGATCACGCCGGCTTCTTCGCGGACTTCGCGGCGCAATGCGTCTTCGAGGCTCTCGCCCGGCTCGACGAAGCCAGCCAGCGTCGACCAGCGCTTGGCGGGCCAGACGGCCTGTCGGCCGAGGAGCGCGCGTTCGCCGTCGTCGGCGGTGACCAGCACGATGATGGCCGGGTCGGTGCGCGGGAAATGCTCGATGCCGCAGCGCGGATTGGTGCACTTCCGGCGGTGGCCATGCTGCGTCACGCTGGTCGGCGCGCCGCAGGCGCCGCAGAAGCGATGGCGCTGGTGCCAGTAGATCAGCGCGCGGGTGTAGGCGGCGAGGCCCGCAGCGAAGGGATCCAGCTCCATCGCCGCGGCGCGCAGGTCCAGCCGGCGAGCGCCGCGCTGTTCGAGCGCGGTCAGTTCCTGCGGCGACAGGGTCCGCCCGAAGTACAGCGCGTCATCGACCCGCCCGAGCAGGATACGGTCGCCGCCCGGCTCACTCAGGCCGAGCGGGCCATCCTCGGCCAGCACGATATGGCCATCGGCGTCGACGCGGATTTCGAGCTCCCGCGCTGCGCCGTCGCGCAACTGCTCCAGCGACTGGTCACGGCGCTCGCCGAGGCGATCGAGCGGCAGGCCGGCGAACTGCAACGGCGGCGATCCCATGCCAGCTCAGGCCGAGAAGGAGGAACCGCAGCCGCAGGTGGTCTTCGCGTTCGGGTTGCCCGACACCACGAACTGCGCACCGGACAGACTCTCGCGGTAGTCCACCGTCGCACCCTGCAGGTACTGCAGGCTGATCGGGTCGATGACCACGCGGACACCACCGGACTCGACCAGCAAGTCGTCTTCCTGCGCGCCTTCGTCGAAGGAAAACCCGTACTGGAATCCCGAGCAGCCGCCGCCGGAGATGTAGACCCGCAGCACCAGCGCCGGGTTACCTTCCTCGGCGATCAGTTCGCGGATCTTGCGGGCAGCGGACTCGCTCAGACTGACCGGGGGCGGTTCGTCGTGGACGGCGGCGACCGCCGCCATGCCGGGGAATGCGACTGTCTGCTCATGGATGACCGTTTGCATGCTTCAGCTCCCCTGCCCTTCGCTGCCCGGCTTCGGCAGCTGCTTCTGCGCCTCTTCCCCACACACCAGCTGGCCGTTGATCTGGCAGCCGCCCTCCATTTCCAGAACCTTGTAGTAGACGTTGCCGCGGACCTTGGCCGAGGCGCCGAGCTTCAGCCGCTCTGTCGAAATGATGTCGCCGACCATCGTGCCGCTCATCTCGATGTGCGGTGCGCGGACCGTGCCCTCGATGCTGCCGCGCTCGGTCACCACCAGCAGCGAGTCCGATCCCTCGCCGTTGACCTGACCCTTGATCGAACCGTCCACATGCAGGGCGCCGGAGAAGCTCAGATCGCCGTTCACACTCATCCGCGGCCCGACCATCCCCTCGACGGAGGTTGCTGCCCGCGGCATCGTCTCGACTCGCTTGTTGCCACCACCGAACATCGTCTGCTGGCTCCTGTTCTGCAATTGCGCCGAAGCTTAGCCCCAGCAAGGTCGGCCCGGTGTCGGCTCAGCCTTCCGCCTTCAGCGCAGCCTCCCACGGCACCTCGCGTTCGGCGCGCTGCTGGCCCTCGCGGTTCTCCAGTCGCAGCTCGATCGCATCCGGCATGAAGCCCTCGGGCAGCACCAGACTGCCGTCCAGCTGCTGGAAGTACTTGAATTCGTAAGGCACGGCTGCCTCGGTGGCGTCCTTGCCGAGTTCCTTCAGGCCGAGTCGCCTGCGCTGCCCGCCCTGCATCCCGCGAACGACGATCCGCAGATTGCCGCGGGTGATCTGGCCCATCTGCAGGTTCTGCGACAGCGTCACCAGATAACGGAAGGTCCGCGGTGCCGGCGCCGGTCGCAGGCGGATGCTGTAGATCGCCACCCCGCGCTGGTCGGCGTTGTCCTCCAGCAAGCGCTGGAAGAAGGACAGGTCGGCGCGTAGCTGGCTGACTTCTTCCTGCCGGTCATTCAACTGGCGGGTCAACGAGGCATTCGCCTCCTGGGCGATCTGCTCGGCGCGCTCGAAGCGAGTCGAAGACAGTCGAAGTTCGTCGATGCTGGTCTGCGCCCGCGCCAGCTCCTGCCGCGTCTCGCGCAAGGCGTTCTCCAGCTCGGTGAAGCCCGGCACCAGCGTCTGCTTCAGATACGCATACAGGATCAGCAACGAGGCGACCCAGGCCACACCGACCAGCACCGGCCATCGCCAACGCGGTCCGGGCACTTCCTGGCGAAGCACGTATTGCGGTCGTGGGGCCATGGTCAGCAGTCTGCGGCGCGAGGCCGCCGAGTCTATGCGAGCCCGCTTGAGCGGCCGCTGCGCACGGACGGCCGGCTACACTGCCGCCCTCGCCCTCGCCCGACCGCCATGTATCCCTGGATCCACACCCTGCACGTCTTTTTCGTGATCGCCTGGTTCACCGCGATCTTCTATCTGCCACGCCTGTTCATCTATCACGTCGAGATGGACGCCGCCGATCAGCCCGGTCATCAGCGCTTCCAGGTCATGGAGCGGCGTCTGTACATCATGGGACATATCGGTATGGGCGGCACGTATCTGTTCGGGTTGTGGCTGCTGCATCTGCAACCCATCTGGATGAAACAGGGCTGGATGCACGTCAAGCTGACGCTGCTGCTGCTGCTGACTGTGCATTACCTCTACTGCGGTCGGATCAAGAAGGCGCTCGCGCGCGGCGAGCGTCCGCATGGCAGCAAGTGGCTGCGCTGGTACAACGAAGTGCCGACTGTGCTGCTGCTCGGGATCCTCGCCATGGTGGTTGCCAAGCCCTTCTGAGCGTGCGCCGGTCTCCTTCCAATCTCGGTGCCGAGGGCCACTGATGCGCAGCCTGCGATTGCTGCGCTTCCTGTACACGGCGCTGGTCTATGTGGCCACGCCGCTCATCCTGTATCGGCTGGCCTTCCGCGGCATCCGCCAGCGCGGCTACCTCGACCGCTGGCGCGAGCGCTTCGGCTTCTTCGACACGCCGGATTTCGAGTCCTCGATCGTCGTGCATGCCGTCTCGGTCGGCGAGTTCAACGCCGCCCTGCCGCTGATCGAGGCACTGATGCAGCGCTTCCCGGACCAGGGCCTGGTGGTCACGACCATTACGCCCACCGGCTCGGAGCGGGTGATCAAGGTGCTCGGCAAGCGGGTCTTCCATGTCTACCTGCCCTATGACCTCCCGGGTTCGATTCGGCGCTTCCTGCGACGGGTGCGGCCGAAGCTGCTGGTGGTGATGGAGACCGAGATCTGGCCGAATCTGTACTTCACCTTCCGCAGTCACGGCGTTCCGATCCTGATCGCCAACGCCCGGCTGTCCGAGCGCAGCCTCAAGGGTTACGGCCCGGGCCAGCCGCTGGCGCAGTACGCGGTGCGCTGCGCCAGCTGGATCGCTGCGCAGAGCCAGACCGACGCCGATCGCTTCCTGCAGCTGGGTGCCGAGCCAAGCCAGGTCGAGGTGGTCGGCAACGTCAAGTTCGACATGCCGGTCCCGGCCGGCTTTGCGGCTAGGGGGCAGGTGCAGCGTTCGCACTGGGGCGGCGAGCGACCGGTCTGGATGGCCGCCAGCACCCACGAGGGTGAGGAACAACCGGTCCTGGCGGCCCACGCCCGAGTCCTGCAGCGCTTCCCCGACGCGCTGCTGCTGCTGGCACCGCGGCACCCGGAGCGCTTCCGGGCCGCTGCGGCGCGCTGTCGGGCCTACGGTTTCAACACCCGCCAGCGCAGTGAAGAGGGTCTGCCCGGCGCCGATACCCAGTGCTTCGTCATCGACACGCTGGGCGAACTGCTGCAGTTCTACGCCAGTGCCGATGTCGCCTTTGTCGCCGGCAGTCTGGTGCCGATCGGCGGCCACAATACGCTCGAACCGGCCGCGCTCGGCGTGCCGGTGCTGATCGGACCACACACCTTCAACTTCGAGGAAATCAGCGAGCGCCTGCTCGCTGCCGGCGCCGCCGTCCGGATCGCCGACGCCGACGCACTCGGCAGCCAGCTGCAGCGTCTACTGGGGCAGCCCGACCTGCGACGGCAGATGGGTGCGGCGGGACGGGCAACCGTGGAGGCGCAACGCGGGGCGGTCGGCCGGATCGTCGAGGCCGCGGCGCGCCTGATCGACACACCGACGTCTCGGCGCTGAGCCAGCCGGCGGCCGGTGCGGAGGCCCCCGCTACACTCGCGGACTCCTTCGATGCTGGTGTCGCCCATGTCGCGCAAGCCCCATCTGCTGCTGATCCTCGACGGTTTCGGACATCGCGAGGACGCGGAGTACAACGCCATCGCCCAGGCGCAGACGCCGAACTGGACCCGCATCCGCGCCCGATACCCGCACACGCTGCTGCGCACCCACGGCCTCGCGGTCGGCCTGCCCGATGATCAGATGGGCAACAGCGAAGTCGGGCACATGAACCTCGGCGCCGGACGCATCGTCTACCAGGATCTGACGCGGATCAATCTGGCGATCGAGGACGGCAGCTTCGCCCGCAACCCCGCGCTGCAACGGGCCTGCGCTGCCGCGCGTCGGCTACGCAGCACGCTGCACGTCGTCGTTCTCCTGTCCGACGGCGGGGTTCACAGCCTGCAGGCGCATCTGGACGCGTTCCTGCAGATGGCCAGCAAGGCCGGCCTGCCGCGTGTGCAGGTGCATGCCTTCCTCGATGGTCGGGACACACCGCCACGCTCGGCGCGCCCGAACCTCGAACGGCTGGAAGCGCTGATGGCCTCGCTGCCCGGCGTCCGCATCGCCACGGTCGGCGGTCGTTACTTCGGCATGGATCGCGACCAGCGCTGGGATCGGGTCGAGCAGGCGTGGAACGCGATCGTCGACGCCCAATCCCCGCGGGTCGAAGCGAACTCGCTTGCGGCCCTCGAAGCTGCTTATGCGCGCGGCGAAAACGACGAGTTCGTGCAGCCGACCGTGATCGCCGGCGCGCTCCCGATGCAGAACGATGACGTCTGCGTCTTCCTGAATTTCCGCGCCGATCGCGCCCGACAACTCACCCGTGCCCTGGTCGATCCGACCTTTTCCGGCTTCCAGCCGACCCGCCGGCCACAGCTGGCCCTGATGACCACCCTGACCCAGTACGAGGCCGGGCTGCCGGTGGAGGTGGCCTACGCGCCGCAGTCGATGGCCGATACGCTGCCGGAAGTGCTCGCCAATCGTGGCCTCACCCAACTGCGGATCGCCGAAACCGAGAAGTACGCGCACGTCACCTTCTTCTTCAACGGCGGCCGCGAAGCACCCTGGCCCGGCGAGGATCGGATCCTCGTGCCCTCGCCGAAGGTGGCGACTTACGATCTGCAGCCGGAGATGAGCTGCCCGGAAGTGACCCAGAAGCTGGTCGAGGCCATCGGCAGCGGCCGCTACGACGTGCTGGTCTGCAACATCGCCAATCCCGACATGGTCGGCCACACCGGAGTGATGTCGGCGGCCATCCAGGCGGTCGAGGCCGTCGACGTGGCCCTGGGTCGGCTGGAGGCCGCGATCGTGGCGGCTGGCGGCGAGATGCTGATCACGGCCGATCACGGCAATCTGGAGGAAATGTGGGACCCGGTGTCCGGCCAGCCGAACACCCAGCATTCGCTGAATCCGGTGCCGCTGGTCTACGTCGGTCGACCGGCCACCCTGCTCGGCGGCGGAAGCCTGCAGGACGTGGCACCGACGCTGCTGGGGCTGATGGGCATCCAGCCACCGGCGGCGATGACCGGCCGCAATCTGGTGCAGTGGGGTGGGCAATCGGCGGAGGCCGTCGGCGAGTCGATCGGCGCCGAGGCCTGAAGTGCGCGTGCCGGCGATCATGCTGATCGGCCTGCTGCACAGCAGCTTGCGCCGCGTCGTCGCCGTCGCACTGCTGGCGCTGGCCCTCAGCACCACGCTGTCGGCGCAAACAGTGGAACCCGTCGAGAGCAATCCGGCGCTGACCGACAGCGAGCGCGTCGAACGCGAGCGATTGCAGACCGAATTGAAGCGGCTCAAGAGCGAGATCGAGCAGGTTGAAGCAGGCCTGCAGGGCATCCGGACTGCCGAGCGCAGCACCCAAGTGGAATTGCGCGCCATCGAGCTGGAGATCGCCGGGAGCGCCCGACGTCTGATCGAGATCGGCCAGCAGCTCAGTCAGGTGCAGACAGAACTCCAGGCGCTGGATGTGGAGCGCGGCGGACTGGAGGCCGGCTTGTCCGAACAGCGGGATACCCTGGCGGCGCTATTGCGCTCGGCCTACGCGCTCGGTCGACTGGAGCAGCTGAAGCTGGCCCTGAATCAGGAAAAGCTCGCCACCATTGGCCGCGCGCTGGCCTATCACCGCTACATCAACGCGGAAAGAATCAGCGAAATCGAGCGCATCAGCGCCGATCTCCAGCGTTTGTCGGAGATTCTCGCAGCGGTCGAAAAGCGCCGGCAGCGCGTCGAGGCGCTACACCGGTCGGAGGCCGAAGCCAACCAGCAATTGCGGGCCCAGCGCGCGCAGCGCGAGGTCGTGCTGACTCAGATCGCCAGCGAGATCGCCGACCGGGAGGGCACGCTGGCGGCGCATCAGGCCGATCAGGAGCGACTTGCGAACCTGCTGGCACGGATCGGCGACCTGCTGGGCGACATCCCGCGCACCTTGCCGGGTCAGCAATCGATCGGCGAGAGCCGCGGCGCGGTGCCTTGGCCCTCACCCGGACGAGTGGTGCTGCGCTATGGCGAAGCACCGGAAGGCGAAGCGATCCGCGGTGGAATCTCGATTTCCGCGCCGCCCGGCACCCCGGTGACCGCCGTGTCGCGAGGTCGCGTGGCGTTTGCTGATTGGCTGCGCGGCTTCGGCCTGCTGGTCATCGTCGACCATGGCGAGGGCTGGATGAGCCTGTACGGCTACTGCGAAACCCTACTGGTCGCCGAAGGCGACTGGGTGGAAGCCGGCGCTCAACTGGGCACCGTCGGAACCTCCGGCGGACAAGCCCAGTCGGCGCTGCACTTCCAATTGCGGCGGAACGGCGAAACCGTCGACCCGCAGCGCTGGCTGACGCGCCGCGGGTGATGCAGTCTCAGCTGGCTTCGGCGTGGAGCTGTTCCTTGCCGCCGCGGTAGATCAGGTAAGGCTTGGCCTCCCCGTTGATCACGGCCTCGTCGATCACGACCTTCTCGACGTTTTCCATCGACGGCAGCTCGAACATCGTGTCGAGCAGCACTTGCTCGATGATCGTGCGAAGGCCGCGCGCGCCGGTCTTGCGCTTCAACGCGCGTCGGGCGATGGCGAGCAATGCCTCGGGCCGGAAATCGAGTTCGACGCGCTCCATCTCGAACAGCTTCTTGAACTGCTTGGCGATTGCGTTCTTCGGCTCGTTCAGGATCTTGATCAGCGCTTGCTCGTCCAGTTCCTCCAGCGTGGCCAGCACCGGAAGTCGACCGATGAACTCTGGAATCAGCCCGTAGCGGATCAGATCCTCGGGCTCCAGCTCGGCCAGCAGAGCGCCGACGTTGGGCTTTTCGTCCTTGCCGCGAACTTCGGCTCCGAAACCGATACCCCCGGTTCCTTCCGTACGCCGCGCCTGCACGACCTTCTCCAACCCGGCAAACGCGCCACCGCAGATGAACAGAATGTTCCGGGTGTCGACCTGCAGAAATTCCTGCTGCGGATGCTTGCGTCCGCCCTGCGGCGGCACCGATGCGACGGTGCCCTCGATCAGCTTCAGCAGCGCCTGCTGCACGCCCTCACCCGACACATCGCGAGTGATCGACGGGTTCTCGCTCTTCCGCGAGATCTTGTCGATTTCATCGATATAGACGATGCCGGTCTGCGCCTTCTCGACGTCGTAGTCACACTTCTGCAGCAGCTTCTGGATGATGTTCTCGACGTCTTCGCCGACATATCCGGCTTCGGTCAAGGTCGTCGCATCAGCAATTGTGAAAGGCACATTCAACAGCCGCGCGAGCGTTTCGGCGAGCAGCGTCTTGCCGGAACCGGTCGGCCCGATCAGCAGGATGTTGCTCTTCGACAGCTCGACATCGTCGTTGCGGGCCTGATTCTTCGATTCCAGCCGCTTGTAGTGGTTGTGCACTGCAACCGACAGCACGCGCTTGGCCCGATTCTGGCCGATGACGTACTGGTCCAGCACCGCAAGGATTTCCTTCGGCGTCGGCAGCGAGCTGCGAGCCTGCAGCTGCTTGTCTTCCAGCTCCTCGCGAATGATGTCGTTGCAGAGCTCGACACACTCATCGCAGATGAAGACACTCGGGCCGGCGATCAGTTTGCGGACTTCGTGTTGGCTCTTGCCACAGAAGGAGCAATACAGAATCTTGCCGCTGTCACCGCGACCTTCAGTGGCCATCGTGTGTTTGCCTCGCGTTCATGGCGGGGGCCAGCATAGCACGCACCGCCGAATCAGCTTTTGCCCCGGCCGTCAAGCGCCGGCTGCCTTGGTTGCGCCTGCACCGCGCTTGTCGATCACTGCATCAATGAGACCGTAAGCACGCGCCTCGTCAGCGGACAGGAAATTGTCCCGATCGGTGTCACGCGCCACCTGCTCAAAGGGCTTGCCGGTGTGTTTCGACAGAATATCGTTCAGGCGTTGGCGCCACATCAGCAGCTCGCGCACATGAATCTCGGCGTCCGCTGCCTGCCCGGAGAATCCGCCCAGCGGCTGGTGGATCATGACCCGCGAATTCGGCAGGCAGTAGCGCTTGCCGGCAGCGCCAGCCGCCAGGAGCACCGCACCCATGCTGCAGGCCTGTCCGATGCACATCGTGCTGACCGGGGGCTTCAGGAACTGGATGGTGTCGTAGATCGCCATACCCGCGGTCACTGACCCGCCGGGGCTGTTGATGTAAAGGGAGATTTCCTGATCCGGGTTTTCGGATTCGAGAAACAGCAACTGCGCCACGATCAGGTTCGCCATGTAGTCCTCGATCGGACCCACGCAGAACACGACGCGCTCTTTCAGCAGTCGGGAATAGATATCGAAGGCACGTTCGCCGCGTGGGGTCTGCTCGACCACCATCGGGACCAGATTCACAGCCTGTGGAGCGATCATCGAAACACGATTCCAGTCGGACGGGAACGCCGACAGTGCCGGCGCGGCGCCCGGCTTTCAAGCCCGGGCGCCGACCGAAGTCTCACTTCAGCAGGTCGACGAAGGCTCGCGGCTCGTCGGTGGTCCGGGCGCGCTCGGCGATCCACTCGGCCACCTGCTCTTCCATCACGCGCTCCTGCACGGCGGCCAGCAAGCGCTGATCATCGCGATACATCTTGATCACGCTGCCCGGGTCCTCGTAGGTCGAGGCAATCACCTCGACCGCATCGCGAACCCGGCGCTGGTCGAGCTTCAGACCGTTCTGCTGGGCGACCTCGCCCATGAGCAGCCCGCCACGGACTCGGGCACGAGCGTCGTTCATGAACAGCTCGAGGGCGGGTTCCTGATCGACCGTGGCGCCCTGGTTCTTCGCTTGCTGAATCGCCATCGCCCGCAGGCGCTGGGCTTCAGCGTCCACCATCGACGGCGGAAGGTCGAATTCCGGATGAGCCGCAATCAGTCTGTTGATCACTTCGACCCGCAGACGCTGACTCAGCGCACCACGCATCTCACGCTCGAGGTTGTTGCGGACCTCACGACGGAAAGTCTCCAGTTCGCCGTCGAAGATGCCGAAGCTGCGGATGAAATCGGCATCCACGACGGGCAATACCGGCTCCTGCACTTGCACGACGCGAACCTCGGCCTGCGCCTGCTTGCCGGCCACCTTCGGGTCGCGATGACCTTCCGGGTAGCTGAAACCGACCTCAAGTTGGTCGGTTGCGGAACGACCTTCCAGCGCCGTCTCGACTTCCGGCACCACGACGCCGCTGCCGATCACCGTGGCGGCGCGCTCGAAGCCCTCGGCCGGAAAACGCTCGCCGTCGACCGTCACCGTCATCTCGAAGGCCACGAGGTCACCCTTGCCGGCGGCACGGGCCACATCGCTCCAGGTCCGACGCTGCAGTCGAAGATTCTCGATCATGCGGTCGATGTCGGCATCATCGATCTGCGAAACGACGCGGGTGACTTCCAGCGTGTCGACGGCGACAGCACCGATCTCCGGCATCACTTCGAATTCGGCCTCGAACTCGAAGCTGGCGAGACTCGGCGGATTCACGAAACGAACCGACGGATCCATGGCCAGGCGCAGGGCGTGTTGCTGGATCGAATTCCCCAGCGCATCCCGAACCAGCTCCTGCGCGACTTCCGACCGCACTTGGGCGCCGTAGCGCTGATCGATCACGTTGGCCGGCACCTTGCCGGGGCGGAAGCCCTTCAACGAAACCGACTTCGACAGATCGGCGAGGCGCTTCGAGATGGCGACCGAATAGGTCTCCGGCGGCAGCGAAATGGACAGCTTGCGGCCGAGCGGGCGCTCGAGCTGAGTCAGTGCAACCTGCATTGGAACTCCAGGAGGGGTCAGAGTGAAACTGGTGCGAAAGGAGAGACTCGAACTCTCACGGGGCTGGCCCGCTGGAACCTAAATCCAGTGCGTCTACCAATTCCGCCACTCTCGCTGGGTTGGTGGGCCGTCAGGGACTCGAACCCCGAACCTACTGATTAAGAGTCAGCTGCTCTACCATTGAGCTAACGGCCCGTACTTGCGATGTTACTTCGTACCGCTCTGGGGTGGACGATGGGATTCGAACCCACGGCCACCGGAATCACAATCCGGTGCTCTAACCAACTGAGCTACGCCCACCAGAGCCAACTACGAGGCGCGCGCCCGGCAGGACTCGAACCTGCAACCCTCGGCTTAGAAGGCCGATGCTCTGTCCGGTTGAGCTACGGGCGCAGATCCAAGAGTGGTCGGGGTAGAGGGATTCGAACCCCCGACATTCAGCTCCCAAAGCTGACGCGCTACCAGACTGCGCTATACCCCGCACAACCTTTGCCGAGCGTGCGCAAAGCGAACCGAGAGATTAGGCAGTCCCCGGTGATACGGTCAAGGGTGGCCCGCTCGCCGGGGGATTCCGTTCAGACCGCGGCAGATCACGCCGCGGCCCGAATCCTCTCAACGCTTCGGAACCAGGGCCGGCAGATTCAAGCGCAACACCGCGCCGTCATGGTCCGAAACCCGCAGGACGCCGTAAGGCACCACGCTGGCCGCCTCCGTGCCGTTGGCAAACAGCCGATCAGTCTCGAAGGCGCGCGGTGCGTCGGCGTTACCCCGCGCGATCTGCACGGGCTCCAGCAGCGGCAGCAGGTTGGTGGACACCAGGAAGTGATCCAGCACGTTCAGCTCCCGACCGACGTTGATGAAGGTGTAGCGCTCGGCCTCCGGCAATGTGGTGGCACGGATCGACAGTGGCGGATTGGTTACCGTGGCGGCCGACACCTGTTGCTCGGCCGGATTGACGACACCGGCGATCTGGCCGATCACGTTGACGTGGCCGTCGGTGAACTCGAAGGCATTGTGGTCGCCCACCGAGACCACACCGGTCAGCGGCGAGGCGGCCTGCTCGGCCTGGATCATCGTCGCGACCGACTGCGCCTGCTCCAGTCGCTTTCGGCAGATCCGGCCCGGTTCGGTCTGGTTGCAGTCACCGACCCCGCTGAGCGAGCGCAGATGGTTGTTGAAGATCACGAACCGTCCGACCGCTCCGGCGTCGATCGTCAACTTCAGCGGCGGACGGTCGTGCAGACAGGACGGCGGTGTGGTGCCGGACTGGATTTCATTCTTGCCTACCTGTTCCGCCGTGATCGTGGCCTGGATTCCATCGCGCACCAGCCAGCCCGAATCGATGCCACCCACATCGTTGCCTTCCACCAGATATGGCGAGTAGCTGACGTCGCCACCGCTGAGCAGTCGGATCCGATCGGCCAGATCGGTCAGCACGGCGAGATTCTCGATCTCCTGAACGGCCAGCAGCTCCGGCGTGCGCATGACGGTCAGGATGTAGCTCGCGAACTCACTCAGCCGACGGTTGTATTCCTCCGGCGTCGACACAGCGGTGTAGGTCGCGGTCGGCGGCGTGGACCCAGTACACAGCGTCACGTTGTTGTCGTCGGTAGCCGGATTGAACAGCCGCAGCAGATTCAGCGTGCCCAGGCTGATCTGGGTCACCGGCGTCACGCTGACCGGACGCGGCAGAGTCACCGCCTCGGTCACGTCGAAGCGGGTCGGCCACAGCTCGTAATCGTTGAACTCGTAGCCGATCACGCCTTCGGCCGAGAAACGTGTGCCCCCGTTGATTGCGAGGTTCGGCAGACCCAGTCGGTCGACATCGACTTCGAACAACTCCGGGTTGCCGTCATAGAGCGGTACTGACGCCGGCAGTCCATTGAACCCCGGGAAGGGGACGCCGGGCTCGCGACGGGCACGGTCGGTTCCGGCCTTCGCCCAGATCTCGGCGAGGCGGTCCGTGGCAAAGAACTGGTTACCCGCCTGGGCAATGCCGGCCGGCACCACGACGCGCATGCCTTCGAAGCACTCGAAGTTGGCGATCTCCGGATCGGCATTCGCGGTACAGCTGGAGGCGGTGATCACCGGGCTCGGCAGCGTCGCGCCGAAGCTCACCGCGGGCGGCAGGGCGTTGCCGCCACTGTCCCGGTTGATGACCAGTCCGGTGTTGGTGAACTGCGTCAGGCCGAAGAACTCGACGACGGTACCGGTGACGTCGACCTGGTCGCCGACCGCGATGTTGGCCGGCCGCGGCGTGCCGGTGAAGACGAAGATACCGTTACTGGTCAACGCGTTGTTGTCGTCGCGAGAGCCCGGGGTCTGGATGAAGAAGCCGTTCGGCGCCAGCGCGGTGACGATGTTGTCGTTGGTCGTGACGATCTGGTCGGCGAAGGATGATGCGGCGCCACTGCCCTGAATCTGGAAGATTTCCGCCAGGGCAGCATCGTCGTTGGTGATCGTGCCGAGCCCTTCGGCATCGGTGATGGTCGCGCCGCTGGCGTTGCTCAGCAGCACCCGGAAGGTCTCGGCCGGCTCGAAGCTGGTGTCGCCGATGACGTTCACCGTGACGCTGACGGTGGTCTGGCCTTCGGGGATCGAGAAGGCCTGCGCGCTGATCGCGGTGTAATCGGTCGGCGCCGTCGCGGTCCCGTCGGCAGTGTTGACCGTGAAGCCGATCCCGCCGGACGGCGCCGGCGCCGAACTGGTCACGGTAAAGGTCGCGGCGGTCGTGCCGCTGTTGCCTTCGGCCACCGTCACGTCGTTAATGGATATCGTCGGCCCACCACCCTCGGCGGTAACTTCCAGGTCGTCGATCCCCACCCACTCATCACTGCCGGCGGCGTTGGACGTGATGATGCGCAGCTGCACCACCGGCTGATTGGCCGCGGCGCCCGGCAGCAGGACGTTCACCGGGCTCACCAGGTCGGCGAGGCTCGGGCCCGTGGTGGCGTCGGCAATGAAAGCTTCCGGGACGTTGATGAAGTTGCCCGTGTCACCGATCCGGTACTGCAGGGCCACTGGCTGCACGGCGTTGTCGGCACTACCGTCGATGTCCCGCACGTTGTAGCGCACGCGCACGGCGCTCGCGCCGGTGGTGTTCAGGGTGACGACCAGATGCGGATAGTCCGCGGTACCCGAGCCCTGCAATGCGACCACGGGGTTGGTCAGTTCGAACTCGACCACCCCACCGGCCGTGTTGGTGTTCGGAGCGGTCTGGTTGACACCGACGTTCAGCGCGTTGTTCGGCGGCACCACGAGCACCGTCTGCGGATCCGTGCCTGCCGTTGTGGTCGTGCCGTCGGCGCCGTTGTAGCCCTCGATGCCGGGCACGCCGGTCCAGGTGTTCGCCGTCGTGAGCAGACCGGTGTTTGTCCAGTTCTGCGTGAACGGGAGTGCTTGCGGCGTGGCGTCAGCCAACGCGTGACTGGCGGCCAGCGCAACCAGCAGCGCGGCAGGAAGGGAGCGGAGTCGCATGAGGTCGCTACTCGATAGCCAAGGTGCGCGGAGGATAGTTTCAGACCGGTGACATGCGGATGTCGAAACCGGAGTTCGTCGCCGCGCGGCTATAGTCGGCGGCCCACGCCGTCTGCCACCTGCCGTGACTGCTGCCGAGTTCGACGCCCTGGCCCGCGAGGGCTACAACCGCATCCCGGTGGTCCGCGAACTGACCGCTGACCTCGACACCCCGCTGACCGTGTGGCTGAAGCTGGCCGACCGACCGGACAGCTACCTGCTCGAATCCGCCGAAAGCGCCGAGCGCTTCGGCCGCTACTCGATCGTCGGGTTGCCTGCCCGTCGGCGCATCCGCGTGCGCGGCCAGACCTTGTGCATCGAGGAAGACGGCGTCGAGACCCGCCGCTGGGACAGCGACGACGTGCTCGGTGAGCTGAAGCAGCTGCAGTCGGTCTGGCGCGTGCCGCGACAACCCGGCCTGCCGCCCTTCACCGGCGGACTGGTTGGCTATTTCGGCTTCGAGACCCTGGCCTATATCGAGCAGCGGCTGTCGAAGTGCCCACCGGATGAATTGGGCCTCGACGACATCGTGTTGCTGGAGAGCACCGAACTGGTCGTGTTCGACAACATGAAGGGTCGGCTCTACCTGATCGTCCACGCCGATCCGGCGGAACCGCGTGCGCTGGCGCAGGCGGAGGCCCGGCTGGATTCACTGACTCATCGGCTGCGGCGCACCGGCGTCAGCTATCCGGAAGTCCTGGACCCGGCCGCGCTGGACGAGTCCAGCTTCAAGAGCGGCTTCAGTCGCGAGGGCTTCATCGCCGCGGTGCAGCGCATCCAGGAATACATCCTCGCCGGCGATGCCTTCCAGGTTGTGCCCAGCCAGCGGATGAGCGTGCCCTTCCGCGCCCGCGCGCTGGACGTCTATCGCGCCCTGCGGCAGTTGAATCCGTCGCCGTACATGTATTTGTTGGACCTCGGCCATGCGCAGATCGTCGGCTCGTCGCCGGAGATTCTGGTCCGCGTGCAGGATGGTGAGGTGGTGGTCCGGCCGATCGCCGGCACCCTGCCCCGCGGCGCCAGTGCCGAGGAGGACCAGCGCAACGCCGAGGCGCTGATCGCCGACCCGAAGGAGCGCGCCGAGCACCTGATGCTGATCGACCTCGGCCGCAATGACGTGGGTCGCGTCGCGGTGCCGGGAACGGTGCGGGTGCCCGACCAGATGGTGGTCGAGCGCTACTCGCACGTCATGCATATCGTCAGCCAGGTCGTGGGCACGCTGCAGGAGGGCGTGGACTTCTACGACGTGCTGAAGGCCTGCTTCCCGGCCGGCACGCTGTCCGGCGCGCCGAAGATCCGGGCGGTCGAGATCATCCAGGAGCTGGAACCGGTCAAGCGTGGCGTCTATGGCGGCGCCGTCGGCTACATCAACTGGTGGGGCGAGGCCGATCAGGCCATTGCGATCCGCACCGCAGTCATCACCGGCGGGCAACTGCATGTGCAGGCCGGCGCCGGCATCGTTGCCGACAGCGATCCGGAACGTGAATGGGAGGAAACGCTGGCCAAGGGTCGTGCGCTGTTTCGCGCGGTGGCGCAGGCCGTGCGCGGCATTTGATCGGACTTTTTCTCTGTAAAACAACAACTTGAGCACACAAAGCTGAGAACTTGCATGAGCTTTGTCGCTCAAGTACGCTGTGCGCATAACAAATCGTCAAGCCGGACCAAGCACCGACAAGAATGACGATCGCGCAGGCGGCTCCACTTCCCTGCAACTGAAGGGCGACCAGGACGGTCGCCCTTTTTGTTGCACGTGTTCGACGAGCCGCCTGCCTGGCCGCTGCGCTTGAAGCACCCCGGTATCCGCAGTTCGCCTCCTCAACCCAGCCCCAGTTCCTGTCGCAGCGCGGCGAGGTGGGCGCGGCCGACGGGCAACTCGGTGCCGTTGTGCAGACGCAGCCAGTAGCGACTGCCGCTACCGGCATGCAGGGCATGGACGTGGCGCAGGTTGACCAACCAGGAGCGATGACAGCGCACGAAGTCCGGCGGCAACACGGTGGCGAGGCCGGCGAGCGATTTTTCGTGCAGTTCGCTGCGGCCATCCGCGAGACGCAGTTCGCTGTAGTCGCCATCGGCGCGGATCCACAGCACCTGGGCCAGTTCGACGCTGGCGGTGCCCTGCGCGCGCCACACCCCCAGATAGCGCGCGGCCCCGGCGCGGTAGCGACCGGCATCCAGCAGTCGTTCCAGCGCCAGACTGAGCCGTTCGCGCGCGAAGGGCTTGGCGACGAAGTCCAGCGCACCGTACTCGAACGCCTGCAGGGCCTGCTCGCGATGCGCCGACACGATGACGACGTGGTAGCGCCCGGCCACTGCCCGCCGGAGCAGCTCGAAGCCGTCCTCGCCGTCCAGGTTCAGATCGAGCAGCAGGCCGTCGTAGACGCTGCGTTGCAGGCGGTCGCCCGCTTCATCCAGTGTCGCGGCCACGTCGATCCGCGCTCGGCTGCCGACCAGCTCGGTGCACCAGCGCAGCAGGCGCTGGCGCACCAGCGGCTCGTCCTCGACGATCAGGAGGCGCATGTCAGCTCGATCCGTCCCACCCAGTCTTCACCATCGGCCTGCTGGGTGTAGCGCCAGCCGGACGGACTGGCCACGGCCAGACTGGCTTCGATGTACTGCGTGCCAGTGCCCTGCCCCCGACGCGCCGAGCGCCCACGCGCGGCACGCAGCTCCAGGACGCAGCCCGCGCCGACCCTTTGCAGCGTGAGCCGAAACGGTCGGCGCGCACAGGCCGCGGCGCCGGCGTGGGTCAGCGCATTCTCGACCTGCGCATGCAGCACGCCGGGGGGCAGCTGCAGCTGCAAGTCCCCGGCATCCACGTCGAAGCGGATCGGCTGATCGACCACCAGACTGACCGTGTCCAGATAGCTGCGACACAGGGCGAGCTCGTCAGCCAGGCTGACCCGTGCGTGCTGGCTGCTTTCGCGCAACTGCGCAAACTGCTCGGCCAGCCGCTCGACCAGCAGGCTGGCGCGCGGTGGCGCCTGTTCGATCAACTCCTGCAGCGAGGTCAGCGTATTCATCAGCCAATGGGGCTGGATGCCGCGGCGCAGCAACTGCAGGGCCAGACGGTGCTGTTCCGCCCGCAGCCGCGCGTTCTCGCGGTCCAGCGATACCTGACGGCGGGCCTCGCGCAGCAGCAGAAAGGCCATCAGCACAGCCAGCAACAGCACGTGCTGCCCATCCAGAAAAGCCGCCGGGTTGGCGAGCAGCACCAGCAGGCCGGCACCCAGCAGCATCAGGATCGGTACGCGCTCGGCGGCTTCCCCTCGCGCAAGCGCCAGCATCAGGAGGCTGGCCAGCAGACTGACGAACAGCAACAGCGCGCCACGGGCATCGAAGCCGGGCAGCAGCAACAGCAGCGGCAGGACCGTCAGCACACCCCAGCGCAGTGCGCCCGGCAAGCGCACGCCGAAGCGTCCTGCCAGGTACGCCGGCAGCAACAGCGCCGCTGCCCCCTGCAGCAGCAACAGCAGGTGCAGCCGGACCCCGTGCCAGGGATAGTCATAGCCGAGCAGCGGACGCCAGGCCTCGACCAGCGGCAACAACAGGCCGACGCCCCCCAGCGCCAACAACTGCCAGGACGGGCTCGCCGCGTCACCACGCAGGCACCGCCCCAGACTCAGCCAGGCCAGGAGCAACAACCCGAGCGCCAGCGACACCACCAGCCAGGGCCGCAGCGGCCCCATGTACAGCTGCTGCAAATCGGCGATATCGACACGCACATCCGCGCTGTGCAGCTGGACCCAGGCCTTCTGGCTCGACGCCAGAACCAGCAGCTCGGCGCGCGGCCCGATGGTCGCTGGCAGTGGATACACCGGATCGACCCGGCCCGGCAGCTCCGCGCTGGTCCTTGCAACCCGACCGTTCTCGCCGAGCAGCTCACCGTTCCACCACACGCGACTCGCCGCCCGCAGCGACAGCCGCAGCCCCGGATGGCCCCGCTGCGGCAGCTCCGCCGCGGCGAACTGCCAGCGCAGCCAGTAAGGTCCGCGCCAACTCGCCAGCGCGCGCTGATCCAGCGCTTGCCAGCGCAAACCGGACGGGGGCTCGTCGAGCGTCATCGGGTCGGCATCGACCGCCGTATCGACGGCCATGTGCACGGCGAGCGGGACGACGGACGGACCGACTGCGCCGGCCCGGTGCCAGGCCAGCACCAGCAGCAGCCAGGCCAGCACGAGCCCGGCGTTGCGCAGCACCACCGACCGGAAGGCGTCGGGGTCGGCTTTCGCGGATAAGTCCGGTCGGTGGCGCGCGTCGTTCATCCGCAGAGGGTAGCCAGCCCACGGAGTCGTTGGCCGGTCGTTTCGAGACGTTGAGCCGACGCGCGATCCGGCGCCGCCGACGGCGCAGCGATGCTGGTCTCCAGCCTTTACGCGGAACCTGAGATGAGCCTCGCAACCCGGACGATTCGCATCACCCTGGCCATCGGCCTGCTCCTGCTGGCCTCGGCCGGAAGTGGACGCCCTGCCCTCGCAACCTCGCTGCGCTTCGAGGCACAGCCCTTCGAAACGCAGGCGCACGGCAGCATCGCGGCCGAAGTCGCCTACCTCGAGGTGCCGCTACGGCACGAACTCACGGCATCCGCGACCACCCGCCTGCGCGTGGTGCGACTGCCGGCCACGGGCGGCGCGCTGAAGGCCGCGCCAGTCGTCTATCTCGCCGGCGGGCCGGGCGGCTCTGGGGTCGGCACCGCCCGTGGTCCGCGCTGGACGGTCTTCGATCGAGTCCGTCGCGAGGCCGATGTGCTGCTGCTGGACCAGCGCGGCACCGGTCTGTCCGAACCGCCCCCGGCCTGCCCGCATCACCATGATTTCGACGCCAGTCAGCCCCTGCAGCCGGAGGCGGCGATCAACGCCCTGCGGGACAGCGCGCGTCGTTGCATCCAGCACTGGCGCGAGGCCGGGATTGATCTGGAGGCCTACACCACCTTGCAGAGCGCCCACGACCTCGAGGCGCTGCGTCAAGCACTGGGCGTGCCGAGGCTCAGCCTGTGGGGCATGAGTTACGGCACCCACCTGGCGCTGGCTTACCTGCGGAGTTACGAGGCACGGGTCGAGCGAATCGTGCTGATCGGCACCGAGGGTCCGGATCAGCAGCTGAAACTGCCGCTGTCGGCCGACGCGCTGCTGGCTGACCTCGCCGAGATTGCCGAGGCCCAGGGTCACGCTGATCTGGTCGGCGCCACCCGCCGCGTGCTGACCGCGCTACGAGAGCAGCCAGCCAGCGGACATAGCCTGTTGCGCGGGCAGACCGTGCAGATCGGCGAGTTCGACGCACAACTGGCAGTGGCCGCCGCGCTCGGGCGCCGTTCGACGCAGCGTCTACTGCCCCTGGCGCTGCGACAGGCGGAAGCCGGCGACTACGACCTGTTGGTCGAACTGGTCCTCGCGGTCCGCGAGCATCTGGCCGAGTTCCAGGCGATGCCGCTGGTGATGGATGTGGCGTCGGGCCAGAGCCCGGCGCGGCGGCAGCGGGTCGAGGCCGAAGCCGGCCAGAGCATGTTCGGCAACGCGCTGAACTTCCCCTTCCCGGCCTTCGCCGACGGCCTCGGCCTGCCCGATCTCGGCGAGAGTTTTCGCGGCCCGCTGGTCAGCAGCGTGCCCAGCTTGTTCATCAGCGGGACGCTGGATGGCCGTACCCCGCCGGCCAACGTCGACGAACTGACACCAGGCTTCAGCCGGGCCACCGAACTCCTCGTGCAGAACGCCAGTCATGACGACGAACTGTGGCTGGGTCACCCAGCGATTGCAGAGGCCATCGCGGACTTTCTGGGTGGACGCGACGTGCAGCCCCAGCGCATCCCGGTCGATGCGCCGCAGTTCGCCACCAGCACGGTCGGGCTGCTGATCGAAGCCATCGGCGCCGGACGCCTGTTCGGCGCCCTCGCGCTGCTGCTGGGCGTGCTGGTGACACCGGTCGTGGTCTGGCGCCGGCGTCGGGCGCGGCGCCAGCGCGGCGCCTGATCGCGCATCGGCACGCCCTCAGGCGTAGCCGTGCTCCGGGCCGGGAAAGGATCCGTCGCGCACCGCCGCGCAGTAGGCCGCGGCAGCGGCCTGCACGCTATCCCGCCCGCTCAGGAAGTTCTTGACGAAGCGTGGGCGGACACCGGTGCTCATGCCGAGAAAGTCGTAGCAGACCAGCACCTGCCCGTCGCAATCCGGTCCGGCGCCGATGCCGATGGTCGGAATCGGCAGCTCGGCGGTGATCTGCCGGGCCAGCGCGCTCGGCACGCATTCCAGCACCACCATTTCCGCGCCGGCCTCGGCCAGTGCCAACCCCTCGACGCGGATCCGCTCGGCCGCAGCGGCGTCGCGGCCCTGCACGCGGAAGCCGCCGAATTTGTGGACCGACTGCGGGGTCAGCCCCAGATGGGCGCAGACCGGCACATCGCGCTCGGCCAGTGCCGCAACGATCGGTGCGGTCCAGCCACCGCCCTCCAGCTTGACCATCTGTGCGCCGGCCTGTATCAGTTGCTGCGCCGAGTCCAGCGCTTGCGGCAGCGTGGCGTAACTCAGATACGGCAGATCAGCGATCACCAGCGTCGGCCCCGCCGCTCGGGCAACCGCGCGGGTGTGGTAGGCGATCTCGGCGACCGTGACCGGGACGGTGCTGGTGCCGCCCTGCACCACCATGCCGAGGGAATCCCCGACCAGCAGACAGTCGACGCCGCCCGCGGCCAGCGATGCCGCCATGCTGGCGTCGTAGGCGGTCAGCATCGTGATGCGCGGGCCGCTGGACTTGCGGGCACGCAGTTCGGGGACGGTGACGGGCTTGCGCTCAGACATCGGAGGCTCCAGCGGGAACAACGGGGGACGGAAACACCGACAACTCCGGTGCGCCGAGTGCCTGCCAGCACGCGCGCAGCGAGCCGATGCCCGGCAGGCTGATCGTGGGCGCCAGGGCCAGCCAGGGCACCAGCACGAACGCGCGCTGGCCGATGCGCGGATGCGGCAGCGTCAGGCGTGGATGGATCAGTGGACCGTCGGCGTGCCAGAGCAAGTCGAGATCCAGCGTCCGCGGGGCGTTCACTTCGCCACGCACCCGACCATGCGCGGCCTCGATGGCCAGCAGCGCGTCCAGCAACGCCAGGGGCTCGAGCTCGGTACGCAGCCGAGCAACACCGTTCAGGAAATCCGGCTGCGTCGGGCCACCAACGGCCGGATTCTCGTACCACGGTGAGTGGGCCAGCACGCGGGTGCCCGGCAGCCGATCGAGGTCGCCCAAGGCCGAGGCCAGCGTGGCAGCTCGATCACCCAGATTGGCGCCCAGTGCCACCCAGGCCTCGCAACCGGCGGCATTCACGCCGGCGTGGTCTTCGCCTTGCCACCGCGGCGGCGGCGCTTTCGTCGCGTGGCGGCTTCGGCCGGCACCGTTGCAACCGGCGAGTTGACGCCCTGCGCCAGCAGCGCTTCCGGGTCGGCACCACCGTCGACCACCGCCTGCCAGAAGGTGGCCAGTTCAGCGAACTCCGGCTGGCAGCGCGCCCGCAGCAACAGGAAGTCGTAGGCCGCACGCAATCGCGGATGCGTCAGCAATCGACGCACGCGCGGTGCGGTCGGCGCGAGGAAGCGCGGCTGCAATTCGAGGATCTCGCGGGCAATCGAGGTGAACCGCCGCGGCAGCGCCACCCGCTGGCACAGCTCGAAGATCGCGGCTTCCGCAGCCTCGCCCCAGCCCGGACCGGGCGGCAGGTCGGCGGTCCGCAGCTCGACCCGCTCGGCCGACAGCGCCGCCAGCAGAAATCCCGGCGTGACCGGCAGATCGGCGGCGACACGGGCATCGGTGCTGTCGAGACAGACCCGGAACAGCTCGGCATCGTAGCCGGGTTCGCCGTCGACATAGAGCATCGGAAACAGCGACTCCATCAGCCGGAGCGTTTCCAGCTCCTCCAGGCTCGCGAGCCCGTGGCCATTCAGGAACAGCTTGCAGAACTCGTCGAACAGCCGGGCTGGCGGAATCTGCGCCAGCAGCGGCCGCAGCTCCTCGATGGCCGGCGGCAAGTCGGGCGCCAGCGTGAAGCCGAGCTTGGCCTTCAGCCGCGCGGCCCGCAGCATCCGCACCGGATCCTCGCGAAACCGGGTGCCGGCATCGCCGATCAGCCGCAGCACGCGAGCGCTCAGGTCTTGCAGCGCACCGACGTGGTCGATCACCGAGAAGTCGGCGATGTTGTAGTACAGCGCGTTGACCGTGAAATCGCGCCGCTGCGCGTCTTCCTCCATCGAACCGAAGACGTTGTCGCGGCGCAACTGACCATCGACGACCTCGCGGTCGGCCGGCTCCTCGTCGTCGCCGCCGTGTCCGCGAAAGGTGGTCACCTCGATGATCTCGCCCGAAAAGCGCACATGCGCGATCACGAAGCGGCGACCGACCAACCGGCAGCTGCGGAAGATCCGCCGCACCTCGTCCGGGGTCGCGTCGGTGGCGATGTCGAAGTCCTTCGGATTGCCACCGACCAGCAGATCGCGGACCGCGCCGCCAACCAGATAGGCGGCGTAGCCCGCGTCTTTCAGGCCGTACAACACCTTCAGGGCTGCGGTCGAAATATCGCGCCGACTGATGCCATGGTCGGCACGATGGAGTATTGCTGGTGCGCTCATGCCGAGCTCCCGGGGAGCTGAGTTCCGGGCTGCGCGGCGATCAGCCGCGCTTGTTTGTCCCGGTAGCGGCTCGCTACGCTCGCTGGCTTCCGTGCGGCCGGACGGCCGTCGGGTCTGGAAAGGAGTCTGTGCATGCCGTTCGTCGTGACCGAAAACTGCATCAAGTGCAAGTACACCGATTGCGTGGAGGTGTGCCCGGTCGACTGTTTCAAGGAAGGACCGAACTTCCTGGTGATCGACCCGAATGAGTGCATCGACTGCACCCTTTGCGAGCCGGAGTGTCCGGTAAATGCCATCTATCCGGAGGACGATGTGCCGGCGGGCCAGGAGCGTTTCATCGCGCTGAATGCGGAACTGGCGAAGGAATGGCCGACCATCGCGTCGCGCAAGAGCCCGCCGCCGGACGCGGATGCCTGGAAGGACAAGCCGGACAAACTGAAGCTGCTGGAGCGCTGAGCCGGCCTCACGGCTGCTCGTCGCTCCAGTCGGGTGGTTGCGCCGCGCGGCGATCCAGCACGCCGCGCTCGCCCGGCGGGATCGACATCGCAGGGTCCGAGACCGGACGAACCAGGCCGCTGGGCACTTCGATGCGACCGACTTCACGGGCACCCGGGTAGACCGGCGCCCGCTCGAACCAGCTGCTGCAGCCCGCCAGCAGAATCAGCGAGGCCAGCACGAGCCCGCGGAACCGGGGCCGCGACGTGGGCAGGGATTTCATCGACTTCGACTCCTGAGTAAGTTTCGTGCCGCTCATGCCGTCGGCAGCTCTCGCACGGCGGACAATGCATCACGGACGATTGGTTCGTGGCTTGCGCTGAGCGGGGTCAGCGGCAGGCGCAATCCCGGATCCAGCAGACCCAGCATGCCCAGCGCGGACTTGACCGGGATCGGGTTGGGCTCGCAAGCCAACGCGGCGTACAGCGCCTGCATCGATGCGTCCAGCTGCCGTGCCAGATTCGCGTCTCCGCTCCGCAGCGCAGACGTCATCTGCGCGAAACGCCGCGGAACCACGTTGGCCGCGACCGAAATGACCCCATCCGAGCCGGCCGCCATTGCCGCCAGCGCGGTCGGGTCATCACCGGACAGCACCACGAAATCCGGCCGGATCGACTTGAGCGCCAGCAGCGCGCCGATCCGCTCCATGTCCGGCAGGGCTTCCTTGATGCCGACCACCGCCGGATGCGGCAGCAGCCGCTCGACCGTGGCGGGCAGCAGGTCGCAGGCCGTGCGCGCCGGCACGTTGTAGAGCAGGACGGGCAAGCCCTGGTCAGCCACCGCGGTGTAATGCCGGTACAGACCCTCCTGAGTCGGCCTGACGTAGGCCGGCGTGACCACCAGCGCCGCCTGCAGACCGCAGTCGAGCGCCATCCGGGTCAGCCGGCAGCTGCGATGCGTGCTGGAACTGCCGGTGCCGGCAATCAGCGGGATCCGGCCTCCGGAAATCTGCACCGACTGAGTCCACAGCGTCAGGAGCTCCGCCTCATCCAGCGCGACAGATTCGCCCGTGGACCCCGCGAGCACCAGGGCGCGGGTCCCGGCTTCGACATGCCACTCGATCAGACGCCGCAGCGCGGACAGGTCCAGCGCATCATCGACGGTGAAGGGCGTGACCAGCGCGCAGATGCTGCCGGAGAACATGGATCGTCGTGTGTCCCGCGTGGAGTGATTTCGGCCGATGGTAGCGCAGTGTCCGCGAGCCCCCCGGACCCCCGCTGACCGCGTTAAGCCTGCACCGGCAGGCGTGCTTGCCGCCGCGAGGCAGGCGTCTTTAAGCTGCCCGGCCGTCCATGGCTAGACCGGCTGCGGGCCGGGTTCCTGGAGATCTATGACCACCGTGAAAGCCGACACCGGCGGCGAAGTTGCCCGCCCGCCGATTCCCGAAAACTACCTGCTGGTCGACGCCGTCGCGCCGGTCACCGTCTCGCTGCTCAGCCAGCTGGGCAAGCGGGTGGTCGACTCCGGCTGCAACCTGCTGGAGACCCGGCTGTTCGGGATGGGTCGCGAGATCTGCGTGATCCTGCTGGCCAGCGGCAGCTGGGATGCCATCGCCAAGCTCGAAAACGGCCTGACGCGGATGCAGCGCGATGACACCGTCACGCTGACGATGCGGCGTACCGGGAACCGGTTGCTGCCCGGGAATACCCTGCCCTACGCGGTCGAGGTCATTGCTGCCGACAAGCCGGGCATCCTGTTCCAGTTGTCGGAGTTCTTTTCCCGACGCGGCATTTCGGTCGATTCGCTGAGTTCCAGCCGCTACAAGGCCGCGCAGACCGGCGCCGAGATGTTCCAGGCCCAGCTGACCATCGGAATCCCGGTGACGTCGCACATTGCCGGCCTGCGCGACGATTTTCTGGAGTTCTGCGACACGCTGAACCTGGATGCGATCCTGGAGCCGGTCAAGGGTTGAGCGGGACTCTCATTGCCGCAGCCAGCGTCGAACGCTCGGCAGGTTGCGGCGGCTGACTTCCAGCGCGGTCTCAACCCCGCGCAACGTCACCACGGTTTCTCCGTCGCTGCGCTTTTCAAGACCGGCGATGGCCTGTGCGGCAACGAGGCAATTCCGGTGGATCCGGATGAAGCGCTCGCCGAACTCCTCTTCCAGCGAGACCAGCGAGTCCTCGACCAGAACACTGCCGCCCGGATAGTGGACCTCGACGTATTTGGCGTCAGCCAGCAGGTACAGCACGTCCTCGATCGGCACCAGCTTCAGGCTGCCGCGCACGCGGGCGCACAGGTGGGTACGCGCTCGAGCCGCCTCAGGCATCGCGGGTGGCTTTCGCGGGCCAGCGAGCTGGCGAGCGCGATCCAGCGCCGCGGCGAGGCGCTCCTCGCGCACCGGCTTCAGCAGGTAATCGATGGCACGGGCCTCGAAGGCGGCCAGCGCGTGGTCGTCGTAGGCGGTCACGAACACCACCGCTGGCGGATCGGACCAGTCAGCGAGGTGGCGCGCCACCTCCAGGCCGTCCATGCCGGGCATCCGGATATCGAGCAGCACCAGATCCGGTCGGAAGGTTCCGATCGCCTGCAAGGCCGCGGCGCCGTCGCCGGCCTCGCCGATCACCTCGACATCACCGATATCCCCGAGCAGGGCGCGCAGTCGCGCCCGCGCCAACGGCTCATCATCGACGATCAGGACGCGCAGCGGACTCACGGCGATCCGCTCAGACGACTTCGACCACCACGTCCACCGGCACATTGCCGCGGACCGCATTGGAGTACGGGCACACGGCGTGGGCCGCATCGATCAGACGGCGGGCATCGGCTTCGGACAGTCCACCGACCGTCGCGGTCAGCCGGACCGACAGTCCGAATCCGCCCGCCGCCAGCGTGCCGATGCCGACTGCGCAATGCACGCTCAGGGAACTGGGGGCGAGCTTCAGCTGCCGTCCCATGAACTCCGCAGCACTGCCGAAGCAGGCTGCATAACCGGCCGCAAACAGGTCTTCCGGCGTCGTCGTGCCGGGCTTGCCGGGCCCGCCCATCGACTTCGGCACCGATAGCGCGACATCGACGATGCCGTCGGCGGAACGGGTCTGGCCATTGCGACCGCCGCTGGCGGTGGCCGAGGTGGTGTGCAGGACGGTCAGGCTCATGGATGCGTCTCCCGGCGCCCGGATGGCGCCCTGCGCGAAGTATCCGGCAAATCCGGCCGGGCGGGCAGCAGCACGCTGCATCGATAGGTCGTGGCCGATTCGGTGACGTCCAGCCGTGCCGCGGGCCCCAGCGCATAGCTGAGCCGCAGCGCGACGTTGCGTTGCGCGATCCGGTGTCCGCCACCGCGGGTCTCGGCCGGTCGCGGATTCTCGATGGTGATCCGGTAGCCCTCGGCCACCCAGTCCCCACTGATGCGGACGGTGCCTCCACCCGGCAGCGGCTGCACGCCGTGGTAGACCGCGTTTTCGACCAGCGGCTGCAGGATCAGCGGCGGCACCGGGAGCTCGGCCGGCAAGCGGTCCAACCGGTAATCCAGCGTCAGCCGCTCGCCGAGGCGCAGCGCCTCGATGGCCAGATAGCGGCGCAGCAGCGCGACTTCCTCGGCCAGCGCGTGCTGTCGACGATCCCCGGTGAGCACCGCCCGGAACAGCTCGGACAAGTCCTCCACCACCCGCTCGGCGACGCGCGGCTCGACCCGGATCAGGCTGGCGATGGTGTTCATGCTGTTGAACAGGAAATGCGGTCGTATCCGCGCCTGCAGGGCTTCCAGCTCGGCCCGCGCCGCCGCCTGCACCTGCAACCGCCACTGCTGATGGACCCAGCCATAGCGCAGCGCTGCCGCTGCCACCATCAGCGTGACGACCACCGTGCCGGTCAGGAATCGGCCGGGCCGCATCGGCGGCGCACCCGGCGGTCCGAGGATCGCGGTGAAGCTCCAGGCGACCTGCGAAACCAGCACCGTGACCACCAGCACCAGTCCGAGGATGCCGAGCACTTCCGCCCACAGTGGCCAGCGCAGCAACCAGCGACGACTGCCGCAGACCAGCGCTGCCGAGGTCAGCGCCACGCCGTGGGCGTACAGCGAGATCAGGGCCAGTCGCGGCAGCCATCCGAGTTCGGTATCGACCGGAACCAATGTGGCCACCAACGCCACGAGCTGAGCAAGGACCGCGATGGTCAGCAGACCGGAGCCCTGACAGAACTCCGGCAGCCAGTCCGCCCGTGACTCGCCGGCACGCATCAGTCAACGCTCCGGCCAGGGCGAGGTCTCGGCCGGCAGCGTATTGGTCGCCGGATCCACATAGATGCGCACGAAGGCCACTCCCTCGGGCGGTGGCTGATCGGTGAACTGCACCACCCCGGCCCCGTCCCGCCAACGATAGACCAGTCGACTGACGCCCTGAGGCGGATCCGGCTCCGTGCTGTGGGCCTTGAGCTCGGCGAACCGGCTCCGCACGATCTCCGGCAGCTGCTCCGGGTGCTGCCAGAACCAGGCGACCACGGCGACCAGAAAAATCCCGAACAGCGGCAGGTGCCAGCGCCGCCGTGATGCAGTCGGCCGTTCCGGCGCCCCCCACTCGGGTCGATGCCAGCGATCCTGACCCTGCCGCGCGCGGGCCATGTCAGTAGCCCTCGCAATACTGGCGCAGCAAGCGCTCGCGTTTGACCAGTTCCTCGACCCGCCGCGGACCATCGAGCCGGGTCGGCGGCTTGCCCAAATCGAGCACGATCCACTCCTGACCCGCCCGCAGTTCCTTCACCCGCTCGCGAATGAAGCCGCAATGCTCGGCCAGCCGCTTCGGCCGCTCGGCATCCCAGTCGTAGGTGGGCGCCGGAGCAGTCAGGTTGCGCCGGTCGACCACGTCCAGCTCCGGCGCCACCCCGCTGTTTCCACCGAGATCCTGCTCGCGTACGGCAACAGTTTCGGTGCGAGTGCCGGCGGGCGGCGAGGAACCGAACTGTACGCGACCGGCCGAATCCACCCAGCGGTAGATCTTCGGTCCAGCGGGCTGGGCAGCGCCTTTTGTCGTGGATTCGGCACCCTCGCGCGTGGGTGGCGCGGATGACTCCGCTGCCACCGACAGCGAAACGACGACCAGTCCCGGCAGCAGTGCATGCACAAGCCGTCTCATCGCTCTTCTGCCTCGGTGTTCGTCTTCTGCTTGGCGTCGGCGGCGGGCTTGCCGCGGGGCGGCTCCCGACCGATGTAGTCCACCTTGCGAATCGGGCAGCTGGCCATCCGGGTCAGCACACTGCCGAACTGATCGATCTCGCCAAGGATCGGACCGCCGCGAAATCCGATCGTGTGCGAGCCTTCGAGATCGATGCAGAAACCGGACAACTCGATGCGCCACTGATGGCGATGTCCGGTGGTGACCACCAAGGTCCGGGCATCGAGTACCTCGAACGTCCGCACATCACGCACCTTCAGACTGACTGGTGTCGCCGCCACTCCCTGCGTGCCCAGCAACAGCAGACCGAGCAGCGCAGCACTTCGTCCCAGCGTGTTCATCTTCATTCTCCTCGCGAGCCTTGCATCGTCATTGTAGGCCCTGGACACCACCGGGTTCCCGGCGGCCCTTCGCATCATCCGCCTTGATGCTGCCGTTGGTCGGTACGGACGGCAGCTCAGGGCGTCGCTCGCTGGAGCCGGAAGCGCACCTCGCCGTAACGTCCGGCCGCATCCAGCGCGAGCAGGTGCTGTGCCCCCTCGCCGTCCAGTTTCAGAAACAAAGGTGCGCCGCCCCGACCTTCGGCCAACAGCCGGTCATTGAGCAGCCAGCGCACCGGCAACGAGGTCCCGAGGGCTTCGACCCGCAGGGACAAGGGCTCACGGCTGCCGGGCAGCATCCGCAACACCGCGTCATGGCGGACGCCACGGATCAGCAAGCCGGCTTGGGTCGTGGTCGGCGGCACGCAGTCCGGCGACCAGGCCGGCAGCTCGCTCGCCGCCCGCTGCGCCGCACCGAGCCAGGGCCAGGCCAGGACCGGCCATCGAGGCCAGTCCACCCGTCGACTGTCGGTTCCGAGACAGCCGGGGTGCCGACGCGATCCCGCCCGATCCAGCCACAGCGGAACGCTGTAACCGGTGTCGGCCGGCGCCGATGGATCAGGCAGCGTCGGCGGAATCACCCCCTCCAGCACCCAGGCCTCGCGGCGACGCTGACAGAGCTGCGGCCGCGCGGGATCGGGCGCCTGTCCCCCGGGCCAGCAGATCGTCGCCTCGCCGACACTGGCCGGCCTCGCCGCCGGCGGCGGCATCCGGACCCGTCGCGGCAGCGCCGCATGCAGCTGGAACAGCAGCGGCAGCGCGCTGGCGGCGCCGTAGCTGCCTGGCAGCGGCGTCCCGTCCGGCCGGCCGATCCAGACGCCGATGGTCACCGGACCCTGGGTGCCCAAGGCCCACGCATCGCGATAGCCGTAACTGGTCCCGGTCTTGAAGGCGACCCGCCCGACCAGCGCGCGGGCGGTGAAGGGCAGCTCGCCATCCTGAACGTTGCTGGCCAGAAGGTCCCGCACAATCCAGGCGGCGCCGGGACTCAGCAGATACCGGCGCGTCAGTGGCTGATCCGGCGTGAATCGCAGCGGCGCGGTGTGGCCGTCATCGGCCAGAGCCGTGTAGGCCGCCGTCAGCGCGTCCAGTCGCACCGCCGTGCCGCCCAGAATGACCGGCAAGCCGGGCCGTGCGCCGAGCGGCAGACGCAGACGGAGGCCGGCGTGGTCGAGTCGGGTGCTGAAGGCGGCCGGGCCAACCGCCCGCAACAACGTCACCGCCGGCACGTTCAGGGACCGCCGCAAGGCCTCGGCAGCGCTGATCGGTCCATGGAAGCTGTCGCCGAAGTTGCCCGGGGCATAACCATCGAAGTCGGTCGGGGCGTCGACCAGCAGGCTCTCGCTGTGGATCAGGCCTTCGTCCAGCGCGATGCCGTAGAGAAAGGGCTTCAACGTCGAACCGGGCGAGCGCCAGGCGCGAATCATGTCCAGATGGCCCAGCCGTAGTGGATCGCCATAGACCGCCGATCCCACATAGGCCAGGACCTCGCGACTGCGGCTGTCGACGATCAGCGCGGCAGCACTGCTGCGCGCCGGCCAGTCCCGCAGGTAAGCCTGCACCTGCGCCTCGGCGATGCGCTGCCATTGGGCGTCGATGGTGCTGCGGATGACGGCCCGCTCCGGCCATTCGCGCCGCAGCCGTTCGGCCAGCAACGGTGCGAGATTGGGCGCCCGCAAGCGACGGGTGGCGACCGACTCGATCCGCGCCTCGTCGACAATGCTCGCCGACCAGATCCCGAGCGTGGTCATCCGCTGCAGCAACTTGTCCCGCGCAGCACGGGCGCGATCCGGATGCCGGTCCGGCCGCAGTCGGCTCGGCGCCTGCGGCAACACGGCCAGCAGAGCCGCCTCGGCGTGGGACAACTTCGCTGCGGACTTGCCGAACCAGGCGTGGCTGGCAGCCTCGACGCCCTCGATGTTGCCGCCGAAGGGCGCGTGATCCAGATACAGCGTCAGGATCTGCCGCTTGTCGAGATGCCATTCCAGCTGCAGCGCCCGCAGCATCTGCCGGAGCTTGCCGCCGAGGTTTCGTGGCACCGGATCGACCAGTCGCGCCACCTGCATGCTGAGCGTCGAGCCACCCGAGACGATGCGTCCACTGGCGAGGCTCTGCACGGCGGCGCGCGCAAGGGCCGCAGGATTGACGCCCGGATGACGGAAGAACCAGCGGTCCTCGTAACCGAGCAGCGCTTCCAGATACAGCGGCGACACCACCTCGGGCGTGGTCGGATACCGCCAGACACCATCCCGGCCGGCAAAGGCCCGCAACGGACTGCCATCACGGGCAACGACCAGCGTGGCACCGGCTTCGAGGCGCTGCAGCGGCAATGGGTACAGTCGATCCAGCAGCAGCGGCAGGCTCGTCAGCAACAGCGCCGCCAACAGGACTCCCGTCCGCCACGGCGCCCTCATCGGCAGCGCCTCAGGCGCGCGGCAACGTCACGCCGAGCTGGCCCTGGTACTTGCCGCCGCGGTCGGCGTAGCTGACCTCGCATTCCTCGTCGCTTTCGAGAAACAGCATCTGCGCGACGCCTTCGTTGGCATAGATGCGCGCCGGCAGCGGCGTGGTGTTCGAGAACTCCAGCGTCACATGGCCTTCCCACTCGGGTTCCAGCGGCGTGACGTTGACGATGATCCCGCAGCGGGCGTAGGTGCTCTTGCCGAGACAGATCGTCAGCACCTTCCGCGGGATGCGGAAGTACTCGACGGTACGCGCCAGCGCGAAGCTGTTCGGCGGGATGATGCACTCGGCGGCCTTCACATCGACGAAGCTGCGCGCATCGAAATACTTCGGATCGACGATCGTCGAGTTGATATTGGTGAAGATCTTGAACTCATCGGCGCAACGGACATCGTAGCCGTAGCTGGACGTACCGTAGGAGATGACCTTGCGACCCTCGACGGCGCGCACCTGTCCGGCCTCATAGGGCTCGATCATGCCCCGTGCCGCCATTTGGCGGATCCAGCGGTCGCTCTTGATGCTCATCGCCATCCTGCAGTCGGGACGGCCTGTGCGGAGGCGGCCGTGCAGCCTCGTGGGTGGTTTCCAGTTGGTCGAGGCGGCGAGATTCGAACTCGCGACCCCCACAACCCCATTGTGGTGCGCTACCAGGCTGCGCTACGCCCCGACTCGGGAAACCAGATGCCGGCCGTGTGCAGGCGGGCAAGAGGCGAGAGTGTGCGGCAAGTGCCGCAGAATTGCCAGAACGTCCGCAACCCGTTCAGCGCAGAAGTTCGAGGATCGCTTCGAGCTCCATGCGGATGGCCGTGGCCGACACCATGGACGTAGCAGCAGGTACAGGCATTGCCGCAACCGACGGTGGAACTACCTGCAGACGCGGCTTCGCCGGCGCGGGTGCCATCTGTTCCAGACGCTGCCGGGCGCCGCCGATGGTGAAGCCCTGCTCGTACAGCAGATGACGAATCTCGCGGATCACCTGCACATCGTGGCGCTGGTAGTAGCGGCGATTGCCGCGCCGCTTGACCGGCTTCAGGTTCGGAAATTCCTGTTCCCAGTAGCGCAGCACATGCGGCTTGACCTGACAGAGCTCACTCACTTCACCGATGGTGAAGTAGCGTTTCGCCGGGATCGCCGGTAGCTCGTCATGGCTGCTCTGTTCCAGCATACGCCTCTACGCGGCTCTTCAGTTTCTGTCCAGCGCGGAAGGTTACCACGCGCCGCGAGCTGATCGGAATCTCCTTGCCGGTCTTCGGGTTACGCCCCGGCCGCTGATTTTTCCGGCGCAGCTCGAAATTTCCGAAGCTGGACAGCTTGACGGCGTCACCGGCCGCCAGCGCCGTGCTGATGGTCTCGAAGAAGCTGTCGACGAAATCCTTGGCTTCACGCTTGTTCAGACCGACATCGCCATGCAGGGCGTCGGTCAGGTCAGCCTTGGTCAATGCCATTTTTCAGTCCTCATCCTCGTACGGTGGCGCCACATTCCGCGGCCAGGGCCGCAATCACCCGCTGCTCCGCGTCGGCGACTTCCGTGTCGGTCAGGGTGCGCTCCGGGTCTTGCCAGGTCAAGCTGAGCGCCAGACTGCGCTGGCCGTCCGGGACGCCCGGCCCACGATACTGGTCGAACAGGCCCTGCCCGATCAGCAAGGGACCAGCGGCCGCCGAAATGCAGGCCGCCAGCTGACCATAACCCACGGCATCCGGCACCAGAACGGCCAGATCGCGACGCACCGACGGCTGCCTCGACGGCAGCTGCACCTTGCGCGCCGGCGCCGCGACATCCGGTGCCAATGCCGCCAGATCCAGTTCCAGCACCTGCACCGGCTGACGCAGATCCAGTGCTGCCAACAGGGCCGGATGCAACTCGCCGGCCACGCCGACATCGATGCCCGCCGACCGCAGCCGCACCGCGCGGCCCGGATGCAGCCACGCCGGCAACTGATCCTGCACGCGGTCAAGCCTCACACCCCGAGCCGCCGCCAGCGCATCGGCTTCACCGATCAGATCGTGGACATCCAGCGCCCGCCGAGCTTCGCCCCACTGTTCGGCGCGAGCCGGACCGCAGCCCACCAGCGCGAGGCGCTCGATCTCCTGGCGGCCCCCGTCGAGGAACACGCGGCCCGTCTCGAACAGACGCACCCGGCTCTGCTGGCGCCGCAGATTGTGTTTCACGGCCTCCACCAGCGCCGGCAGCAGCGACGGCCGCATCCGGTCGATATCGGCCGACAACGGATTCATCAACGCCAGCGCATCCATCTTCCAGACCGAGAGCAGCGCCGAGCTGGTGAAGGCCAGCGTGATCGCCTCATGCCAGCCACGCGCCGCCAACTGATGCCGCAGGCTGGCCAGCAGCGCGGCATCGGGCGCCGGAGCTAGCGGGATCAGCGGTGTCGCCGCAGTGGTCACCGGAATCCGGTCGTAACCAACCAGCCTCGCCACTTCCTCGATCAGGTCGGCCTCGATCGCCAGATCGAAGCGCGCCGTCGGCGTATCCACCAGCCAGTGATCGCCCTGATCCTGCACGCCGAGACCGAGCGCCGACAGGCTCGCGGCGACCTCCTCTGCCGGAACCTCGAAGCCCAGCACGGCGGCCAGTCGCGCCTTGCGCAAGCGAATCCGCGAGGGCTGCGGCAGCTCGGCCGGCGTCTCTGCGGCCAAGACCGTGCCAGGCGCGCCGCCGGCAATTTCCAGACACAGGGCCACCGCTCTCGCCAGCGCCCGGGCCGGCGCCGACGGATCAACCCCGCGCTCGAAGCGATGCGAGGAATCGGTCGACAGACCGAAGCGGCGGGCCTTGCCCATCACCGTCGCCGGTCGGAAATGCGCACTCTCGAACAGCACCCGCCGGGTCGCGCCGGTGACCTTGCTGCGCTCGCCACCCATCACGCCGGCAATCGCCAGCGGACCCTGCTGGTCGGCGATCAGCAGCGTATCGGCCTGCAGTTCGACCTCGCTGCCATCCAGCAACTTCAGCGACTCGCCGGCACGTGCGCGTCGGACGACCACCGGCAACACCAGCGTGTCGAGGTCGAAGGCGTGCATGGGTTGACCGGTTTCCAGCATCACGTAGTTGGTGATGTCGACCAGCGGATGAATCGCCCCGATCCCGCTGCGCGCGAGGCGACGCCGCATCCACTCCGGCGTGGCGGCCGCGGCGTCGATGCCCTCGACGATCAGACCCAGATAGCGCGGGCAGTCGGTCGGCGCCTCCACCTCGATGACGCCGCTGACCTCGCCAGCGGTCAGCGTGACCGTTGCCGGTACCGGCAACAGCGGCCGACCGAAAACGGCCGCCAGTTCGCGCGCCAAGCCTTCGATGCTCAGACAGTCAGAACGGTTCGGCGTCAGCTTCAGCTCGATGACCGCATCGTCCAGATCGAGGGCCTCGCGCACATTCGTGCCCGGGGTCAGCGCCGCCGGCAGTTCCAGCAACCCATCGCTACCGCCCTCGATGCGCAGTTCATCCGCCGAACACAGCATGCCGGCCGACTCGACACCGCGCAGCTTGCTCGCCTTGATGCGGAAGTCGCCCGGCAGCACCGCGCCGATCATCGCCAGCGGCACGATCAGGCCGGGCCGAACATTCGGCGCGCCGCAGACGATCTGCCTCGGCGTGCCATCACCGGCATCGACCTGACAGACCCGCAGCCGGTCGGCATTCGGATGCTGCACGACCTCCAGCACGCGGGCGACGACCACGCCGCTGAAGTCGGGGGCGACCGGCTCGCAGGCCTCGACCTCCAGACCGACCGCGGTCAGCCGCTCCAGCAGATGGGCACGATCGATGCCGCCAAGGTCGACGCGGCTGCGCAGCCACTGTTCACTGAATTTCATTCGGATATCTCCCGGGCGAGGATGCCCGCCGGATCAGACGAACTGCTCGAGGAAGCGCAGATCGTTCTCGAAGAAGGCACGCAGATCGGAGACGCCATAGCGCAGCATGGCGAAGCGCTCGACCCCGAGGCCGAAGGCGTAGCCCTGGTAGCGTTCCGGATCGATGCCGCCCTCACGCAACACGTTCGGGTGGACCATGCCGCAGCCCAGCACTTCCAGCCAGCTGCCCTGCCCGCCTTCGCGTGCCCACCAGATATCGACCTCGGCCGAGGGCTCGGTGAAGGGGAAGTACGAAGGCCGGAAGCGCATCTGGAAGTCGCGACCGAAGAAGGCGCGGATGAAATCGCGCAACATGCCCTTCAGGTCCGCGAAGCTCGCGGTTTCCGAAATCAACAGGCCCTCGACCTGGTGGAACATCGGCGAATGGGTCTGATCGCTGTCGCTGCGATAGACCTTGCCGGGGGCGATCACCCGGATCGGCGGCGCACCCGACTGCATCACCCGGACCTGGACTGGCGAGGTGTGCGTGCGGAGCAGACGCCCGTCGCCGAAATAGAAGGTGTCGTGCATCGCCCGAGCCGGGTGGTGCTCGGGGAAGTTCAGGGCGCCGAAATTGAAGTAGTCGCTTTCGATCTCGGGGCCGGTGGCCACCGTGAAGCCTGCCGACTGGAAGATCGCCAGGATGCGGTCCAGCGCGAGGTTGACCGGATGCAGACTGCCGACGTCGGCATTGCGGCCGGGCATCGACAGATCCAGCCGCTCCCGCTCCAGTCGTGCAGCAAGCACGGCGGCTTCCAGCGCGGCGCGGCGCTCACCGAGGACACCGGTCAACACGTCGCGGGCGGCGTTGACCTCGGCGCCGAAGGACTTGCGCTCTTCCGGCGGCAAGCCACCGAGCTGCTTCAGCAATGCGGTGATGCTGCCCTTCTTGCCGAGCAGGTCCACGCGCAACTGTTCCAGGGCTTCCAGCGTCGACGCCTCAGTCACCTGAGCGCGCGCCGTTGCCACGATCTGTTCGAGTTCGCTCTGCACCGTCTGTTCCTCAAGGCTCTGGATGGGCGGCGATGCCCGCAGGAACGCCGATGCCTGAAACAGCGACGGGGAGGTTCACACCTCCCCGCCAGGACTGGCTTCATGCGTCGGTCATCGCCGACCGGCTGACCGTCAGGCCAGCGCCGCCTTGGCGCGGTCAGCGACCGCAGCGAAGGCCTTCATGTCATGCACCGCGATTTCGGCCAGCACCTTGCGGTCCAGACCGACGCCGGCCTTCTTCAGGCCGGACATCATGCGGCTGTAGGACAGACCACAGATACGGGCGGCCGCGTTGATGCGGACGATCCACAGACTGCGGAAATCCCGCTTCTTGTTCTTGCGGCCGATGTAGGCGTATTGCGCGGCCTTGGTAACCGCCTGCTTGGCAACGCGGTAGACCTTGCGACGGGCGTTGTAATAGCCCTTGGCGCGCGACAGCAGCTTCTTGTGACGGGCTCGGGCGATGACGCCACGCTTGACTCTTGCCATGGTTCAGTCCCTCCCTCAGGCGTACGGCATCATGCGGACGATACGGTGATGTTCCGTGGGCCCGATGATCTGGGAGCCCCGGAGACCACGCTTCCGCTTGGTCGACTTCTTGGTCAGGATATGACTCTTGAACGCGTGGCCGGCCTTGAACTTGCCGCCACCCGTCTTGCGGAAGCGCTTGGCCGCCGCACGGTTGGTCTTCAACTTGGGCATTTCGATCCCCTGTTTTCTTCTGACATCGTCCGAGTGGACACGGCCAGCCAGCACGGCCGCGACGCTCTGAAGTACGCTGGACTCGGAACAACCCGGCCGGGACGGCGTCACCGGCTTTTCTGCCCGGAACATTCCCGGGGCGCGCGAGGATGCGACAGCGGCGCTGAACGCTCTCGCAGAGCAAGTTGCCCGGTTCTGCCGGACAACCTGCGCAAACTCACTTCTTCTTGGGCGCCAGCATCATCGACATGATGCGCTGCTCCATCTTCGGTCGCTGCTCGATCGCCGCCTCCTCACGCAGATCGGCCTCGATGCGCTTCAGCATCTGCTCGCCGAGGTCCTGGTGAGCCATTTCACGGCCGCGGAAGCGAAGGTTGACCTTGACGCGATCCCCTTCTTCCAGAAACCGTCGCACCTGTCGCAGCTTGGTCTGGTAGTCAGCTTCGTCGGTGCCCGGACGAAACTTCATTTCCTTGACCTCGACCTGCTTCTGCTTCTTCTTCGCTTCGGCGGCCTTCTTCTGGGTCTCGAAGCGGAACTTGCCGAAGTCCATGATCCGGCAGACCGGCGGGTCCGCGTTGGGCTGGATTTCGACCAGGTCCAGTTCGACATCCCGCGCCCGACGCATCGCGTCGAAGCGCGACAAGACGCCGAGATTCTCTCCGTTCTCGTCGATCACCCGGAGATAGGGAACCCGGATTTCCTCGTTGCGCCGGGTCGGGCGCTCGGTGCTGGCAGCGATGTGACGGTCCTCCAAACGAAAGGGGTGCCGGGAGCGTCAAGAACGCCTGACCGGCGTCGACAGCATAGCGACCGCCGTACCTGCCGAACAAGCCGCCGGCACGTCGAAGTCGCAGGTGTTATCCCAGCCCGGCTACCGAGCGGATCAACGCGCCGATGTCCTCTTTCGAGCCGGTGACCATCATCTGGCGGGCACCATCCAGATCGGTGCCGAGCGTGACGGCAAACTCGCTGACCAGATTGCCCTCGTCGTCGGTCCGACTATAGGAATCGGGCTTGCCGATATACATGATCCGGTTGGCGTCCAGGATGGCGCCACTGGGAAGACGGACCCAACGCTGCATGGAAACCCCCGTGGAAATCGGAAGGATCAGTGTAGCGTGACGCCGGTTTCACCGCGGCCGCTGACCGAGCCTCAGGCCCGCCCGTGGCTCGAAGCGCTCCTCGCCCACGCGAAAGCGGAACGGCACCGATTCCAGTCGCATACCGGCATTGCGCTGCACCACGAAGTGCAAATGCGGACCGGACGAGAAGCCGACGTTGCCCGACAGCGCGATCTGCTGGCCGGCACGCACCCGATCGCCGATCCGCACCCAACCGGCCTCGTGCTTCAGATGTGCATAGACCGCCATCGTGCCGTCGGCGTGGACGATCCGAACGGAGTTGGCCCGGGTTGCCAGTCGAACATCGAGGCCGGACTCGAAATGATCGTCGTTGACCTCCAGCACCGTGCCAGCCCGCGCGGCGAGGATCGGGGTGCCGACCGGGAGCGAAAAGTCCACCGCGTGGAAGTTCTCGGGGTCCGTGTGCGAAAACCGGCCGCCCCAGGCCTGATGGATTTCCGCGCCGGGCGGATAGTCGAACGGCAACTGGTAGTCGGCATCCGGGTCGGGCACCGCGCGCGGGTCCCCGAACATCAGCTGATACGAAAATTCCAGCTGCCACGGGTTGAAGGGCGAGGCGCCGGTCGCCGTCAGCAACGTGCGCTCCGAGAGCCCCGGAATCACCACCCGTGCCGGCAGGTCCGGTGCGGTCAGCACGTTCTCGGCGGTGGTGGCGCGCACCACCAGTTCGATCGGGCCGCCGTAGTCGTTGCGCAGATGCCAGCGCTGCTTGGCGCCGGGCAAGGCTTCCTCGCGCAGATGCACGCGCAGCGGCGCCTCGGTGCGGACCAGTCGACGCTCGACGCCCTGCTGACCTTCGGGCGGCGGCTGGTCGGTGAAATGCAGGACGCCGTTGGCATCACGGTAGGTGTAGATGCTCTTGGCGACCGCCGCCGTCGTCACCAGCACACCGAACAGAACCCCCAGCAGAGCAGCGCCGCGCACGACCATCCTCAGCACTCGATGACGTTGACCGCAAGGCCGCCGCGCGAGGTTTCCTTGTACTTCTCGCTCATGTCACGGCCGGTGTCGCGCATCGTGCGGATCACCTTGTCCAGGCTGACACGATGCTTGCCGTCGCCGCGCATCGCCATGCGCTGGGCACTGATCGCCTTGGCTGCACCCATCGCATTGCGCTCGATGCAGGGAATCTGAACCAGTCCGCCGATCGGGTCACAGGTCAGGCCGAGGTTGTGTTCCATGCCGATTTCGGCGGCGTTCTCGACCTGCAGCACGCTGCCGCCGAGCACAGCCGTCAGCCCGCCCGCCGCCATCGAGCAGGCCACGCCGACCTCGCCCTGACAGCCGACCTCCGCCCCGCTGATCGAGGCGTTCTCCTTGTAGAGGATCCCGATGGCGGCAGCGGTCAGCAGGTAGTCGATCACGCCGGCATCGGTCGCACCCGGACTGAAGCGCGCGTAGTAGTGCAGCACCGCCGGGATGATGCCGGCCGCGCCATTGGTCGGTGCCGTGACCACGCGGCCACCGGCGGCGTTCTCCTCGTTGACCGCGAGGGCATACAGATGCACCCAGTCGAGGATGGTCAGCGGATCCCGCAGGTTGGCTTCCGGTCGCTGCGTCAGCTCCAGAAAGGTCTGCGGCGCGCGGCGCTGCACCTTGAGCCCACCGGGCAGCACCCCGTGGCTGCGCATGCCGCGCGAGACGCAATCCTGCATCGCCTGCCAGATGTCCATCAGACCCGTGCGGATCTCGGCGTCGGAACGCCAGACCCGCTCGTTGGCCAGCATCAGCTGCGCGATTGTCAGCCCATCGCGTTCGCAGTGGACCAGCAGGTCATCGCCGGACGAGAACGGATACGGCAGCTCGGTGGTGTCCGGCACGATCCGATCCGCCGCAAGCTCATCGGGATTGACGACGAAACCGCCACCGATCGAGTAATAGTCGCGGCTCCACAACACCTGGCCATCGGCGTCATAACTGGTGAAACGCATGCCGTTGCTGTGGTACGGCAGCTTTTCGCGCTTGTTGAAGACCAGCTCGCGCTTTTCGTCGAAGGCGATGCTCCGGCGACCGAGCAGATTCAGGGTGCGCTCGCTGCGGATTCGCGCCAGCCGCGGGTCGATCTGATCCGGATCGACCCGATCCGGCTCCTCGCCCTCGAAACCGAGCAGCACCGCCTTGTCGGTCCCGTGGCCGCGTCCGGTGTGCGCGAGCGAGCCGTACAGCTCCGCACGCAGGCTGGCCACGCGCTCGAACAGACCCTTGTCCTCCAGCCGATGCATGTAGCGGCAGGCGGCCCGCATCGGGCCGACGGTGTGCGAGGACGAGGGTCCGATGCCGATCTTGAACAGGTCGAAGACGCTGACGGCCATGCGTGTACTCCGTGGGAGATGACCACAACTTACCCGAAGCCGCGCGCCGCTTCAGGCGGTCAGCAAGCGCCGTTGCCGCTCCAGTGCATCGAGGAAGTGATCGACCTCCGCGGCGGTGTTGTACGCCGCCAGCGAGGCCCGCGCCGCCGCCGGCACGCCGTAGCGCTTCAGCAGCGGATGCGCGCAATGCTGGCCCGAGCGGATCGCGATGCCGTCGGTATCCAGCAGCATCGCGAGGTCGTGCGCATGCGCGCCCTCGATCACGAAGCTGTAGACCGGCACCCGGTCCGGCGCGTCGCCCAGCAGGCGCAGCCCGGCAATGGCGTCGAGCCCCGCCCGCAGCCGCGCCCCGAGCGCGTCCTCGTGGGCGCGCCAGCCGGCCAGATCCTGCCCGCGGAACCAGCGGATCGCTGCCGCCAAGCCGATGAAGCCCGCGATGTTCGGCGTCCCGGCCTCGAAGCGACGCGGCGGCGGCGCGTACACGCTGCGCTCGAAGTCGACCGTGTCGATCATCTCGCCGCCCCCGATGAACGGTGGCATCGCCGCCAGCAGCTCGGCACGGCCCCAGAGCACGCCGGTGCCGGTCGGCCCGAACAGCTTATGGCCGGTCCAGGCATAGAAATCACAGCCCAGCGCGCCCACATCGACCGGCAGATGCGGGACCGCCTGGGAACCGTCGATCACCGTGTAGATGCCGCGTGCCCGCGCCATCGCGCAGATCTCGGCGACCGGGTTGATGGTGCCGAGCACGTTGGAAACGTGTGCGAGCCCGAGCAGCTTGACCGGCGACGTCAGCAGCCGATCCAGCGCCGCGAGGTCCAGCACGCCGTCCTCGGTCACCGGCGCGACCTGGATCCGGGCCCCCACGCGCGCGGCCAGCAACTGCCACGGCACGATGTTGGCGTGATGCTCCATGCCGCTCAGCAGGATCACATCGCCGGCACCGATTTTCAGCGGACCGAAGCTGGCGGCCACCAGATTCAGCGCCATCGTGGTGCCGGAGGTCAGCACCAGCTCCGACTCGCGCACCGCAAGCAGCGCCGCGGCCTCGGTGCGGGCCGCTTCGTACAGCGCCGTCGCTTCCTCGGCGAGCAGGTGCACCGACCGCGAGACGTTGGCGTTGTGCGCCCGATAGTAGTCGTCGACCGCGTCGATGACCGGCTGCGGCTTCTGCGCCGTGTTGGCGTTGTCGAAGTAAATCAGCGGCTTGCCGTGGACCTGCCGCGACAACAGGGGGAACTCGGCCCGCAGCGTCGCGACGTCGAAGGTGCGGGGCGAATCGCTCATCTCAGCCCTCCCGATCCGGCAACCGCGCCTTCAGCCGCGCCGATAACAGCGCCGCCAGCGCGGGGTCGGCGAGGTCGTCGATGGCCTCGACCAGGAAGGCCTGACACAGCAGCTGCCGCGCTTCGGCCAGCGGCACACCGCGCGAGCGCAGATAAAACAGCGCGCGTTCGTCGAGCTGGCCGACACTGGCGCCGTGGCTGCAGGCGACCGCATCGGTGTCGATGACCAGCTCGGGCTTGGCGTCGATCTCGGCGTGCGGCGACAGCAACAGGCTCGCCGTCTTCAGGTGCGCATCGGTGCCCGGGGCGCTGGCCGCGACCTCGATCAGGCCATCGAACACGGCGCGGGCGCGGCCATCGGCGAGCGCCTTCCAGCGCGTCTGCGAGGCCACCGCCGGCGCCCGATGCAGCAGGCGCAACTGGTGATCGGTATGCGCCCGACCACTCGCCAGCACCGCGCCGGCCAGCGCGGTCGTTGCGCCCTTGCCCGCCAGCGTCAGGTCCAGCTGCCGATGCGCCCAGCCGGCGCCCAGATCCAGTGTCGTGCAGGCCAGCCGGGCACCCGCCCCGATGTCGGCAGACAGGTGTTCGACAACGTGGCTGCCAACCGCGGCATCCAGCACCCGCACCAGCGTCAGCTCGCTGCCGGCCCCGAGGCGCAGCTGCACCAGCAGATTCGCAAGCGTTACCGCAGACTGGTCCACCAGCAGCAGGCTGGCCCGCACCCCGGCCGGTACATCGATCAGCACCCGGCCCGACCAGCTGCCGGCGTGCGCCGACAGCGACAGCTGCAGGCGCTCGCCGTCGGCCAGCACACGCACGACCCGCAGCGGCGCGCTCAGCCGCGCCAGCTCGGCCAGGCCCTGACCGGCCGCCTCGAAGCGGATCGCATCGGCCCAGTCCAGCAGGTCCGGCCCGGACTGGGCGACGGCATTGTCCAGCGTGCAGGCCGAGAAGCCCTCGACCGCAGCCACCGGCCTCGCAGCACTGGCCGGTGCGCGCCCGAGGTCCAGCCGCTCCAGCGTGCGTGGCGACGAGTACTTCCAGGCCTCGGCGCGCGCGTCCGGCCAGCGCAGCGCAGCCTGCGCGGCCTCCGGCAAGCCCGCCGCCAGCTGCCTCAGCGCGCTCACGCCGCCTCCTCGATCACCCGGTCGCGCACCCAGGCGTAGCCGTGGGCTTCCAGCTGATGCGCGAGGCTGGCATCGCCGCTTTCGACGATCCGGCCATCGGCCAGCACATGCACGCGATCCGGCACGATGTAATCCAGCAGGCGCTGGTAGTGGGTGATCACCAGAAACCCGCGCTCCGGCGAACGGAGCTGATTCACGCCATGTGCTACGGCCTTGAGCGCGTCGATGTCCAGGCCGGAATCGGTCTCATCCAGCACCGCAAGCTTGGGTTCCAGCAGGGCCATCTGGAAAATCTCGTTGCGCTTCTTTTCCCCGCCCGAAAATCCCTCGTTGACGTTGCGGCGCATCAGGGCGTCGGGCATGTTCAGGATTTTCAGCTTTTCGCGCACCAGCCTCAGGAAACCAGCCGCATCAACCTCCGGCTCCCCGCGAAACTTCCGCTGGGCGTTGTACGCCGCGCGCAGGAAGTAGGTGTTGTTGACGCCGGGGATCTCGACCGGATACTGGAACGCGAGAAACACGCCCAGCGCCGCGCGCTCTTCCGGCGGCAGGGCCAGCAGATCCTGCCCGCAGAAGTGGATGCTGCCCTCGGTCACCTCGTAACCTTCCCGCCCGGCAATGACGTGGCCCAGCGTGCTTTTGCCGGCCCCGTTCGGCCCCATGATCGCGTGGACCTCGCCCGGATTCACGCTGAGGGTCAACCCGCGCAGGATCGGCTTCTCGCCGGCACGGACATGCAGATTGTCGATTTGCAACATGGTGTTCATCCTTGATCCATCACGGGGCTTCAGCCCACCGCGCCTTCCAGACTGACTTCAAGCAGTTTCTTGGCTTCGACCGCGAATTCCATCGGCAATTCGCGGAACACACTGCGACAGAAGCCGTCGACGATCAGACTGACCGCGTCCTCTTCGGCAATCCCGCGACTCAGGCAGTAGAACAGCTGGTCATCGGAGATTTTCGAGGTCGTGGCTTCGTGCTCGACGATGGCGGTCGGGTGCTTGACTTCGATGTACGGGAAGGTGTGGGCGCCGCAGTGGCTGCCGATCAGCAGCGAATCGCACTGCGTGAAGTTGCGGGCGCCCTCGGCACTCTTCTCGATCCGCACCAGACCGCGATAGGTGTTCTGGCCGTGCCCGGCGCTGATGCCCTTGCTGATGATCTTGCTGCGGGTGCGCGGTCCGACGTGGATCATCTTGGTGCCGGTATCCGCCTGCTGGCGATGATGCGTCAGCGCCACCGAATAGAACTCGCCGACCGAGTCCGCCCCGGTCAGCACGCAGCTCGGATACTTCCAGGTGATCGCCGAGCCGGTTTCGACCTGGGTCCAGCTGATCCGGCTGCGGGCGCCGCGACAGTCACCGCGCTTGGTCACGAAGTTGTAGATGCCGCCGACCCCGTTCTCGTCGCCCGGATACCAGTTCTGCACCGTCGAGTATTTGATCTCGGCCGCTTCCAGCGCCACCAGTTCGACCACCGCCGCGTGCAATTGGTTCTCGTCGCGCTGCGGCGCAGTGCAACCCTCCAGATAGCTGACGTGACCACCGTCCTCGACCACGATCAGCGTGCGCTCGAACTGGCCGGTTTCCTTGGCATTGATCCGGAAATAGGTCGACAACTCCATCGGGCAACGCACGCCCTTCGGCACGAAGACGAAGGAGCCATCGGAGAACACGGCGGAGTTCAGCGCCGCGAAGAAATTGTCGGCCGGCGGCACCACCGAGCCCAGATACTTCCGGATCAGTTCCGGATGCTCATGCACCGCTTCGGAGAACGAGCAGAAGATCACCCCGGCCTTCTTCAGATCGTCCTTGAAGGTGGTGCCGATGCTGACCGAGTCGAACACCGCATCGACCGCAACCCCGGCCAGACGCGCGCGCTCGTGCAGTGGCACGCCGAGCTTTTCAAAGGTGGCCAACAGCTTCGGATCGACTTCTTCCAGCGACTTCGGCCGATCTTTCCGCGGTGCGGCGTAATAACTGAAGGCCTGAAAATCGATCGGTGCGATCCGGAGCTTGGCCCACTCGGGCGGCCGCATTTGCAGCCACTGGCGGAACGCCGCCAGTCGCCACTCGGTCAGCCATTCCGGTTCGCCCTTTTTGAGGGAGATCGCCCGAACCACGCCCTCATCGAGGCCGGGCGGCAGATACTCGGTTTCGATGTCGGTAATGAACCCGTGCTCATACCCCCGGGCAAGGCGGTCGGCGACGGCGTCGGGCAGCGGAACGGCGCTAGCGCCGACTTCGGGAAGAGCGAGGGCTTCGGACATGGAATGCTCCGTGGGAACTGGAAAACGCGGGCTTCAGCTGATGACGTCGACCTGCGGCAGGCGGTCGACGCTGATGCGCGGCCGCCAGGTCGCCGGCGGCGCCGTCAAATCGGACAGCTTGACTTGATCGAGCGCGGACTGGATCGCCCCGGCGATCTTGCGCAGGTTACTGCTGACCCCGCAGTACGACTCTCGATGGCAGCCGACCTGATGCAGACTGCAATCGGTCCAGGCGATCGGGCCTTCGATGGCGCTGATGATCTCGGCAACCGAGACCTGATCCGCCGGTCGCGCCAGTCGGTAGCCACCGCGGGCGCCGCGGACCGACTCGACCAGCTGCTGTTGCGCCAACTGCTTCAACAGTTTGGCGACGGTGGTTTCCTCGAGCCGGGTGCGCTCGGCCAGGAGGGAAGCGCTGTGCAGGGTGCCCGGCGCGTCGGCGAGGCAGCTCATCAGCACGGTCGCGTAATCGGCAAGTTTGCTCAGGCGAAACATCGACCGGCCCGGTTCTGGATACCGCACCAGATTAGTGCGGTATCGGTGAACCGGGGGCGAAATCGCCGCGCGGGCCGCGTGTCGGGCGGTGGTGTGCCGCCCGGAACCCGGCTCAGCCTTCCAGTTCGGCCTTGGCCTGCTCGACGTCCAGACGCTCCATGGCGTCCATGGCCTTGCACTTGGCTGCGGCCTCGTAGGCCGCCTTCGCCTCGGCGATCTTCTTCTTGCCGTACAGCTTCAGCAGCACGTTGCCGGTTTCGAGGTGGACCACCGGCGCGTGCGGTGCCAGCTTGCGCGCGGTGTCCAGATGTTCGATCGCCTTCTCGGCCTTCACGCCATAGGTCAGCCCGCCGATCATCCCGCCGACCTGTGCGATGACTTCGGCGTGATAGACCGCCATCGCCACATGCGCCTCGGCGTGGTTCGGCGCCAGCTTCAGGGCGGTGTCCAGCGAGGCCTTGACCTTGCCGGCGATGCCCTGGCTCAAGGCCTTCATGATCGAGATCGCCTGCGAGTACCGGCCCAGCGCGAAGGCATGGAAGTAGTGCGCGTTGGCGTACTGCGGGAGGGCCGCGATGGCCGCTTCGGCACGCTTTGCGCAGTTCTCGAAGTGCTGCCGGCGGGTGTCCGCGTCCTCGACGAGATACGTCGCGTAGATGCCCTCGGACTTGTTCGCCACCGTGGCTCCGAGCGCGCCCAGACTCTCGCCGAGGCGGGTCGCCTCCTCGAAGGCGCCGCGGTGATGGGCGGTCCACGCCTGACGCAGCGTCTCGGCCGCCGCATCGGCGTCACCGATCTGCTTCTTCAGCGCCGGCTGCGCCTTGTACATCGCGGCAACCCACGCCTCATCCGGAAACGGCTCGGCGTCGCCGGTGTGCAGGCGCTCCCAGTGCTTCGCCAGCGCGGCGCCCTCATGGACGTAGCTCTTCAGCGGATGCGGAAAGGCGATCCAATGCGCGGTGGACATGTCCGTACTCCCTCGGAAAGTCGCGGCAGCATCGGTCAGCCAGAGGCCCCGCGCAAGCTGCGGAACTTACTGACCAACAGTCAACAAATGAACAAAAGCCCAACCCGGCCGGTCCTAGAGCGGAAAGTCGACTCCATGGCCCTACCTTGACGACAGGTCACGCGGCATGCGTCGGAACGATTCCGATCCGGCATCGACGGGACCCCGGGTCCACGAACAGGAGCAGCACCATGACCACCAAGAAATCCACCACCAAGCGCAGCACCCGCAGCAGCGCCACCCGCACCGCCACCACCGCCGCTCCGCAGGAGCTGTCGCGCAAGCTCTGGCTGGCCGGTCTGGGCGCCGCCTCGATGGTGCGCCAGCGCGGTGAGACGATCGTTGCCGACGTCAGCGGCCGCGCCGAAGCCGTCAAGGACGCCGGTCTGAAGCTGGTCGAGCCGGTGCTCGGCACCGTCAAGGTCCGTGCCGAGGCCGTCAAGGACGCCGGCATGAAGCTGGTCGAGCCGGTGCTCGATACCGTCAAGGATCGCGTCGAAGGCGTCAGCAACCGCGTGCAGGAAACCTTCTCGACGCAGATCGAATGGGCGACCGAGCAGGCCGAATCGCGAGTCGGTCAGGTGCTCGGCAAGCTCGGCATCCCGAGCCGCGCCGAAGTCAAGGACCTGAGCCGCCGCGTCAACGAACTGCAGAAGCAGGTCAAGGCCATCAAGTCCGCCCGCGCTGCCGCCTGATCCCATCGTTCGAAGTTTTCCGGGCCGCATCACCTCCGATCCCCTCCCCTCGCAGGCTTCGGTCCGGAATTCACGCCAGCGTCCGCAAGGGCGCTGGCGTTCTTGTTTCCGGGACCGGCGATTTCCCCGCCGCGCTGCGTCAGAATGTGAAGACTGCGTGCGTCATGCCGACGCGCGCCATTCGGGCGGAGGTAGCGGTCGTGCAGATTCACCAGTTGGTGCAGGGCATTCCCTGCTGGTTCGAACTGGCCAGTCGGGATCCGGAGGCCTCGGCGGCCTTCCATGCGGCAGTGTTCGGCTGGACCCACAGCCGCATGGACATGGGCCCGATGGGTGCCTACTACTTCTTCCGCAACGCGACCGGCACGGTCGGCGCCATGCGCCCCCTGTCGCCCGACGAGGCCACTCGCGGGGTCCCGCCCGCCTGGACGATCTACTTCGCCGTCACCGATCTGGACCCTGCGATCGAACGGGTTACGGCGCTCGGCGGCCGGATCCTGCTGGGCCCGCATGAGGTCCCCGGCCAGGGTCGGATGCTGGTGATTGCCGATCCCGAGGGTGCCACCTGCTGTCTCTGGCAACCCGCCGCCGGGGCCTCGGGCGACTTCACAATGATGGAGCCCGACGCGATCGGCTGGGTCGAGTTGGCAACGCGCGATGGCGCCGCCGCCAGCGCCTTCTATCGTGACCTGCTCGGCTGGAACTGGCAGCGCTCGGCGCTGCCGGGCCCGGTGCCCTACGAAGAAATCGTCATCGCCGGCGAGCGCTACGGCGGCATGCTGCAGATGACCGCAGAATGGGGCGAAATGCCCTCGCACTGGTCGGTCTATATCGTCGTCACCGATCTCGATGCCACGCTGGCGCGCAGCGCCGCGCATGGCGGAACGATCTGCGTCCAGCCCTTCAACGCCCCCAGCGTCGGCCGCATTGCGCGCATTGACGAGCCGGGCGGTGCCGGCGCCTATCTGATCCAGCTCGAAGCCCATGGCGAGGCGGGCTGAAAGCTCCCGGAGCGACTGGCGGCGTCGGCAGCTGCTGACGCTGCTGGGCGCCGGTCTAGCCGCACCGGCATTGGCCGACGCACCCAGCCGCGAGACGCTGGCCAAGATCCACGGTCGCATCAAGGTGGTCGAGCATTTTCCGGACTACCGCGTCCGCATCGTCGAGCACTTCGCGGATCTGCGGGTCCAGTGGGTCGAGCACTTCGCGGACCAGCCCGGCCTGTGGATCAAGGTCGAGCACCACCCGGACTACTCGATCCAGTTCGTCGACCACTTTGCCGACTTCGACATCCAGCTGGTCGAGCACTTCCCCGGCCTGCCTTGAGCCGCACTCGCAAGGCTGCGGCTTCCCATGAAGCCGTGATCGAGCTGGACGGCCAGCCGATCAGTCGGGTCCGGCTGCACGCGGGTGGACCAGCTGACGCCGCTGCCGGCCACATGCGGGATGGTGAGGGCATCCGCGGACCTGAAACGCCTGCGGCGCGCCGGCGTCCGCGATCATCCGCGGCCCTCTCCCGCCACCGGGATCGAATGAACGCCCTGACCGACACCGGCCGATTGCTCGCCACCGCCGCCACCTTCCTGACCCGCCTGCCGCTGGTCGCGCGCTGGTGCTACCCCGATCTGGACGCTCTCGGCCGGGCGACGCCGTGCTTTCCGGTGATCGGCGCGGTCGTCGGCCTGATCGCCGCGGCCGCGGGCCTCGGGGTCCATGCACTGACCGGCTCGGTCACGGTCGGCGCGTGGACCGCGCTGATCGCCGGGGTCCTGACCACCGGCGCCTTCCACGAGGACGGCCTCGCCGATGCCTGCGACGGGCTGTTCGGCGGCTACACCGTGGAACGCAAGCTGGAAATCATGAAGGACAGCCGGATCGGCAGCTTCGGAGCCGCGGCGCTGGTGCTCCTGTTCGGAAGCAAGGCAGCGCTGCTGGCCGCGCTGGACCCGGCGCATTGGCTACCGGCACTGATCGCCGCCCACGTCTGGGCCCGTGCCTCGACGCTGCCACTGGCCTACGCCCTGCCCTACGTCCGCGATGGCAACCACAAGCCAGTGGCCGCCGCCGTCACGCCCTTCCGGCTGGCGCTGGGGCTGGGCCTGGCGCTCGCCTTGACGCTGCCGACCGGCCCGTTACTGGCCGTTGCGGCCGGCATCCTGACGCTCGCTACCGCCGCCCTGCTCGGCCGCTGGCTGCGCGGCCAGATCGGCGGCGTCACCGGCGACACGCTGGGCGCGGTCAACCAGGTCGTCGAGGTGCTGGTACTGGGCCTGTGGCTGGCCGCGCTGCACCACGGACTGGCCTGAAGCCGGCGTCCGAAACGGCTGCAAGAGCAGCGCCCCGATTCGCTGCTCGCTCGCGGTCCGGAAATCGACCAGCCCGATCCGCATCGCGACATGCCCCTCGCGCGGCTGCTCCTGCCAGCTGCCGAACAGACGGTCCCAGACGCTGAGGCAGAAGCCGTAGTTGTGGTCGTGCTCGGCGCGGTCCACCGCGTGGTGCACGCGGTGCACGTCCGGGGTGACGACCAGCCAGCGCAACTTCGCGTCCAGGGCCAGTGGCAGACGCAGGTCGGCATGGCTGAACAGCGCGAAGGCCGACAGCGCGATCTCGAAGATCAGCACCGCCAGCGCCGGTGCGCCGAGCAGGGCGATGACCGCGAGCTTCCAGAGCATCGACGCGGCCATCTCCAGCGGGTGAAAGCGCAGCGCCAGCGAGGCATCGAAGTGCAGATCGCTGTGATGCACCCGGTGCAGCCGCCAGAACAGCGGCACGCGATGGAAAGCGCGGTGCTGACAATAGATCGCCAGATCCATCAGCAGCACGGCCAGCACCACGCTGGCCCACGCCGGCAGACCGAGCAGCGGCAGCAGCCCGAGGCCCCGCGCCTCCCAGCTCAGCGCGAAGCCCACCGCCAGCACCGGAACCGTCAGCCGCAGCAGCGCGTTCGACAACAGCAGCAGCACGAGGTTGGTCCGCTGCCGCGGCGCCCAGGCGCCATCCCCGCGCCGCGGCCAGCGCAGTTCCGCCAGCTTCAGCACCAGCAGCACCCCCAGAAACACGCCCAGTCGCAGCGGCCCTTCGATCGCCAGCCAGTCGATGCTCATCGCCACCTCGCCCATGCTCGTTGCCGGAAGCGCCAGGCTTGCGTCCAGGTCAGCCGCACATGCTCGACGGTGGTCGCCAGCCAGCCCGCCCCGGCATAGCGGCGCGCACTGGTTCGGACCACGGCGCCGATCGGCCGCACCGGCACCCGCGCCGCATGCGCCATCCACACCAGTGCATGGTCCTCGCCGCGGCCGACCTCGGCCTCGAAGCCGCCCAGCTGCCGATACACGCGGGCCGGCAGCAGCAGTGCCTGATCGCCGAACGGCAGCCCGAAAAGCCGACAGCGCAACCACACTCCGACGTCATTGATCCGCATCGCCCGCGGGCCATCGACGCCGAAGCGCAGATCGAAGTAGTACAGCACGGGCGCACCGTTCAAGGCACCGGACAGCGCCGCCTCGACGCCAGCATCGAAGCGCGTGTCCGCATGCACGAACCACAGC